>Ga0247611_10001045_pt1 | contig 51773 bp, 53 predicted proteins | sample 177DNAGHGhighgp2_FD_192422 | JGI IMG/M metagenome (GOLD analysis project Ga0247611, IMG submission 192422) | Sheep rumen microbial communities from Palmerston North, Manawatu-Wanganui, New Zealand - 1770 DNA GHGhigh gp2 | ecosystem: Host-associated > Mammals > Digestive system > Stomach > Rumen... | reverse complement strand
AGGACGCACTTTTTTTCATCTTTTGTCGCACTTTTTTTGCGTCAACCGCGCAACACGCTGCAAACCACACGGTTGCAGACAGCCCCGCGGAAAAGTTTTTTTTCGCGGAAAACGGCGGCGAACAGCCACGCGGACACGGAAACACCCGGCAACGCGGCACACCTTATTATATATATAGAAGTTGATAAAGTTGATGCTTTTTCGAACAAAAACCAAACACACGGTCCATAAATTCTTTTTTCAACTTTATCTACAATTATTACAGAAAAGTCTTTATCTTTGCGAAATAATTCGTATTCGCTCATGAAACAATACCTTGATTTACTGCAATATATTATAGACAATGGGGTTCCCAAGGGCGACCGAACGGGCACAGGCACCATCAGCGTGTTCGGTTATCAGATGCGCTTCGACCTGCAGCGAGGTTTTCCTCTTGTGACGACTAAGAAAGTCCACCTTAAGTCCATCATTTATGAACTTCTCTGGCTGCTGAAAGGCGACACCAACATCCGCTACCTTAAAAGCCACAACGTGAGCATCTGGGACGAGTGGGCTGATGCCAACGGCGATTTAGGTCCTGTTTACGGAGCCCAATGGCGCAATTGGAACAACGAAGGAATAGACCAGATAAAGCAAGTGGTAGAGAGCATCAAGACCAACCCAGACAGCCGCCGTCACATAGTGACAGCATGGAACCCAAGCGTGTTGCCCGACGAACACGAGAAGGACTTTGCCGCCAATGTTGCCGCGGGGAAAGCCGCACTACCACCCTGCCACGCATTCTTCCAGTTTTACGTGGCAAACGGCAAGCTTTCGTGCCAGCTATACCAACGCAGCGCCGATGTTTTCCTTGGCGTGCCATTCAACATAGCATCTTACGCCCTGCTCACCATGATGATGGCACAGGTTTGCCACCTGCAACCCGGCGACTTCGTACACACCTTCGGCGACGTGCATATCTACAACAACCTCATCGAGCAAGTAAAGACACAGCTGTCGCGCTGCCCTAAACCCTTGCCGACAATGAGGCTGAACCCCGATGTGAAAGACATCTTCGCCTTCGACTATAGCGACTTCACGCTTGAGAACTACGACCCGTGGCCGGCGATTAAGGGAGAAGTATCGGTGTAAGAAGGCTGAATACAGAAGTCAGAATACAGAATAGAAATACGAAAATATGCCAAGAAACAAGAAAGAATTAGACAAGCTCGGGCTTTTGGGGAACCAAAACACGCGTTACGATTACGACTACAACCCAGGTTTTCTTGAGGTCTTCGAGAACAAGCACCCTGAGCGCGACTATCTCGTCACCCTTGACTGTCCTGAGTTTACCTCGCTATGCCCCAAGACAGGCCAACCCGACTTCGGACATATCATAATAAACTACATACCTAACAAGCTCATGGTGGAAAGCAAGAGCCTGAAACTCTACCTGTTCAGCTTCCGCAACCACGGCGACTTCCACGAGGACTGCATCAACATCATACTCAACGACTTGATAAAGCTGATGCAACCCAGATACATAGAGGTGCTGGGACTCTTCAACCCAAGAGGGGGCATTTCTATAAAGCCTTTCGCCAACTACGGCGATGACAAACATAAAGATATGGTCAAGCAACGTATGATGGCCTGTTTTCCGAATAAATAACACAACAAGATGAAAGACGCAGCAATCATCATATCAGGCGGAATGGACTCGACCACAATGTTATATGAATTCAAGGACGAGATAGCCCTCGCCATCACCTTCGACTACGGCTCGACACAGAACGGCCGCGAACGCATCTGCGCCATCACCCACTGCCAACGCTTAGGCATAAGACATATTGTCGTACCGCTCGACTTTATGCACCGTTACTTCAAAAGCGCCCTGCTGATGACCGCCGACGACATTCCCGAAGGCGACTACAACGACGAGAACATGAAATCGACGGTGGTGCCTTTCCGCAACGGCATCATGCTGGCCATAGCCTGCGGCATAGCCGAGAGCAACGGTCTGAAACGCGTTATGATAGCCAACCACGCCGGCGACCACTCCCTCTATCCCGACTGCCGCCCCGACTTCATCAACGCCATGTCGAGCGCAATGTCGGCAGGAACATACGAAAACATCACCGTGTCAGCACCTTACACCTTCCTAAGCAAGAAAGAGATAGCCGAGCGCGGGAAAGCACTGGGGTTGGACTACAGCGAAACATATTCGTGCTACAAAGGCGGAGAGAAACACTGCGGCAAATGCGGAACCTGCCGCGAGCGCCGACAAGCACTGAAAGACGCGGGAATTGAGGACACGACAATATATGAGCCATGAACTTTTTGGGGAGGAGGTATGAACTATGACCGTGACTATGACTATGACCATGACCATGACTATGTCCAAAACCAACTATTAACTATAAACTTCAAACTATTAACTTAAGTATGTATTACGTAAGAAAAACCCTTGAGATATCGTCCTGCCACCAGCTCTATCTCGACTACGAGAGCAAATGTGAGAACCTGCACGGACACAACTGGAAAGTAAACGTTTACTGCCGCGCCGAAAAACTCGACAACAACGGCATGGTGTGCGACTTTACCGAGATAAAACGACTGATACACGGTAAGATAGACCACACCAACCTCAACGAGGTGCTCGATTTCAACCCCACCGCCGAGAATGTGGCCCGATGGATTGTCGACACAGTGCCAAACTGCTACCGCGCCGATGTGTGGGAGTCGCGCGACAACAAGGCATCGTACATAAAGGACGATGCTCCACAGAATTTCGATTGAGGCAATTAAACACACATTAACTTGTACAAAATCAACGAAATATTTTATTCTCTACAAGGAGAAGGGCACAACGCCGGAATGCCTGCCGTGTTCGTGCGCTTCAGCGGATGCAACCTGCGCTGCGCTTTCTGCGACACAAAACACGAGGAAGGCCAGTTTATGACAGCTAACGAGATAGTCGGACAGATAAAGGAATATCCTCTGGCTCAGTTAGTTGTGCTGACAGGAGGAGAGCCGTCGCTATTCATTGACGAGAAGTTTGTGGACTATATAAAAAAGGAGTGCGACCTCCCTGTTGCCATAGAGACCAACGGCACAAACCCTCTGCCCCGAAACCTCGACTGGGTGACACTGTCGCCAAAGACAGGATTCGATGGCGGAGACATAAAACCATGTATATTAAACGATTGCAATGAATTGAAAGTTGTGTATCTCGGCCAGGATTTAAGTCGATACGACAGCATAAAAGCCGACATACGCTATCTGCAGCCCTGCTATACTGACAATGAAATAGAGAGGCTCAACAACATGAAGGCGTGCATGGAGGCCGTCCTAAACAACAAAGGATGGAGTCTTTCCTTGCAGATACACAGGATTTTAAATATACGATAAACCCGTATAATTCTATTTACGCGGCAGCATCTGCTTGAAGGTACCATCCGAATAAACAAAAACAATCATCTCAAGATTGCATTCTGCTTCTTCCGGCACATACGTCTGCCGACTCACAACATCCGGTTTATCATCAGAATATTGTTTTGATAAGGTTGCGTCTTTGTTTTTTTCATTTTCATCATCCTCCTGCGAAGAGAAAAGAGAAAGCTTATCATCGACAGGTCGCGGAGAAATGCCAGGCTGCTCGTAGCTTGTCATCGGACCGACACCAAGCAGGAGCCAGTCCAAATTATATTCCGGGAAAGCAGCCTTTAGCTTCATAACAAAGTCGAGGCTAGGGTTGTTGCGTCCCGACAAAATGTGCGACATTCCAGAAGCCTGAATACCTAATTTTTCAGCAAATTCGGCAGCTGTCAAGTTTTGCGCTCTCAAAATATGTTCGATTCTTTCTCTCATATCATTCGATTTTTCCATGTCAGTATCACCATTTTTTTTCGTTTTTCACATCCTTAGAGTTTACAAAGGTAAATATTATTTTCTTACAACAATCAATTTTATAAGATTTATTTTTGTAAACAAACCGTAATTATATAAATATTTGAAGTAAATCTATAGATTAAAACCATTATTTTATTGATTATAAGTTATTTATATAGTAAAATTTATAAATATATATTTTCTTGTAAAACAAGAGAAATATTAAAGTGACACATAATATAATAATAGTTAAAACACTGGTTTTTAGTGTAATATATTCAGATTTTTAGCTAATTAGTAAAAAATTACATGTCTTATTATATTTACATTTGTGTTGTAATAAATTACATTTGTGTATGTTATTATATTTCAGTGTATTATACACAATGATGTATTTTTGTAAATTATTATTTCGGCGTTGTTTTATTTTTGTAAACATTGCGATACAGACACTTTCGCCTACCCTGCCATCATCTTTTTGTCCTGAAAACGAAACTCTCTGTAAAGGGCTGAAACGACTTTTTAAGACGAGGCGCCACTTCCCTCCTTTTTCGGTTGATGATTGAAAACTTTTTGGTAAATTTGCGGACTAAAATCAGGAATATGACCGACAAGATCAACAAGCAGAAAATCTTCAACGACCCGATTTACGGTTTTGTGAGCATACCCAACGAGCTGCATTTCGACATCATCGAGCACCCCTATTTCCAACGTTTGCGCCGCATCAAGCAGGTGAGCATGACCAACATGGTGTATCCAGGCGCCAACCACACCCGTTTCGCCCACAGCCTCGGTGCCATGCACCTGATGCGCCGTGCCATACAACTGTTGCGTGCCAAGGGCTACGTCATCACCGACGACGAACTGGAGGCCGCCTCGCTCGCCATCTTGCTCCACGACAGTGGTCATGGACCATTTTCACACACACTTGAAAAATCTATTATTCAAGGCCTTACCCATGAGGAACTTTCGTTGATGATTATGAACAAGTTCAACGAGCTGCATCACGGGGCTTTGGACAAGGCTATTGAGATATTCACAAACAACTACCCTAAGGAGTTCCTTTCTAAACTCATTTCCAGCCAGTTGGATGTAGACCGCATCGACTACCTGAAACGCGACAGTTTCTTCACTGGCGTGGCCGAAGGCAGCATCAACGCAGAACGTCTTCTCGAAATGCTCGAAGTTGTTGACAACGAACTTGCTATAGAAGCCAAGGGTATCTATTCGGTGGAGAGTTTCATCGTCTCGCGACGCATAATGTATTGGCAGGTCTATATGCACAAGACGGTGTTAGGTGCGGAACGTACCTTAATGAATATATTGAAACGTGCACGTCAGATAAGCCTCGAACGCGAGCTGCCAGCCACCCCCGCCCTGTCGTTTTTCCTTAAAAACCAAAATGTTACAAATATTTTCGACAACGACACCATTCTTCAACAATTCTGTCGACTCGACGACTACGACATAATGGCGGCGGTGAAAACATGGTGCAGCGACAAGGATTTCATCCTTTCAGAATTATCCAGCAGGCTTATAAACAGGCATTTATTCAAGGTAGAGATGCAGAACAAACCCTTTGAGACAGCCTACATTGACGAACTAAGACAGAAAATAGCCTCAAAATACGGTATCACAGCCGATGAAGCTGACTTTTTCCTGATACAGGGCATATCGTCGAACCATGCCTATCGCCACGACAAATCGGCTATCAATATTGTATATAAAGACGGTACCGTACGTGATATAAGCGAGGCCTCCGACCAACTAAACATCTCAGTGCTGTCGCAGCCAGTGCAAAAGTATTTCCTGTGCTATCCTAAAGAACTATAGCGAAAATCACCAATAAGTCACGCATCAATCAATCACTTATACAGTTCTGTGCCCTTAACCTTGTCAAATTCTGGATATACGGCTTTCATGTCATAATATGTATAGTCAATTTGCAGGGCTTCCTTGTTTAGGACATAGTGCCTGCAGAACCACTCCAACTCGTCGATGGTGATGGTGAAACCCATGGCAACAGCATGACCGTAGCCTTCATAGCGTTGTATGCGGTATGGGAGTTCATTTTTCTTGAAGACTTTTGCCAACTTAGAACTACCAAAAAAGCCTATCTTAAAGAATTTCATCTGTTTATATGGCACAAGCTTATCCTCAATACCATGCATGAACATGGTTGGAGCGGGATTATGCAGACGGTACTTAACCCTGCCTATAGTAGAGAAAATAGCACCTGAATACGACACCACGCCGGCAATCCTGAAATTGGACGGCAATTCGGAGCTGTTGAGGAATCCGTTGCAAAGGGCATAGTCGGTCTGCAAAGCTGTTATTGCGCCAGCGCTGGAACCTACAAGAACGATCTTGTCCTTATTGACGCGTAATTCAGAGGCATGGTTCACCAGATAAGCCAACGCGGAGATAGCATCTTCGGCGGCCATATCGATAGCTTTTGCCAAAGGCTTGTAGTTGGTCGGACTGAGGCCTTTCACACCCTTGAGACCCAAACGGTAGTCAATGGAGGCGACAAGGAAACCCCTGTCACGCAATTTATTACAATATTCGACAATATAGTCCTCATCGCGTGCTCCGTTCACGAAACCACCGCCGAAGATGAACATCACACATATTGTGCTATCGTTCACATTGTCAGGTGTATAAAAGTCAAGATGGAGCTTCTCGCCCTCCCTATCGGCAAACTGATAGGTTTTGGCTTGAGCAGCAACATTCAATGCTGCACTAATAAAGAGTAATAAGACTAGTAATTTACGCATAGTAAGTAATTTGTTTTAAACTGAAAAAAAACGACTGCGAGACACGAGTCACGAAGTCTTGAGTCAAAGGTTATTTGTCTTTTGCATAATATTCCTTAAAGAAATCGGGAAGCTGACGCAAAGCGGCCTGTTCGCGCCATTGCTTCTTCACCTCCTGCGCTGGTGCGCCAAACACGGCTTTGCCTGGTTCTATCGACTTGTCGACAGCAGAAGTAGCCAAAACCACAGCGCCTTCGCCTATAACCAGGTCCTTGTTAACGCATACACGTCCCCATAGTATGACATCATCCTCAATGCGGGTCACGCCTGCAATAGCTGCATGGCTGCCAATCAAGCAGTTACGGCCAATATAGCTATCATGTCCAACCTGGCAATGGTTATCCATCTTCGTACCTTTACCGATGGTAGTGTCAGAAGTAACACCTTTATCTATAGAGCAAAGTGCTCCAATCTCCACATCGTCCTCAATGACGACACGACCAAAGGAGCGAAATTTCTTGTAGCCTTCAGGGCGACGTTGGAAATAATATCCATCGGCACCTATCACGCTTCCAGAATGTATTATGACATTGTCGCCAAGCACACAATAGTCGTAAATAGTCACATTAGGATGGATGACGCAGTTTTTGCCTATCACGACATGGTTGCCAACAAAGCTGTTGGGGTAAATAACTGTTCCCTCGCCTATTTTCGCGCTGTCACTTATGGGTTTGTCGGAATGTTCTTCGGGACGGAAATGTTCCATTATCTTCAAGAAAGCGTCGAATGGGTCGTCATGAATGAGCAAGGCTTTGCCCTGCGGGCACTCCACCTCTTTGTTAATCAACACGATAGTTGCCTTTGAGCCTAAAGCCTTGGCATAGTATTTCGGGTGGTCGACAAAGGTGATGTCGCCCTGCTCCACCTTATGAATCTCGTTGAGGCCTGTAACCGGAAAGTCGTCAGGACCGACATGCACTGCGCCTATCAGAGCTGCTATATCACACAGTTTTGTCTTTGGTATTTTCATATACAGTCAATTTATTTCGCAAAAATAATAAAAAAGCACGACCAAAAAGCCGTGCATAAAAACTAAAATATTATGAACAAAAAAAATGTTTCATAGACATTCGCTACGCATCAAAGCCATCAAGCCTTCACGCGCTCGCAATACTCACCGGTGCGGGTATCGACTCTGACGAGGTCGTCGTTGTTGATGAACAGCGGCACCTTGATTGTTGCGCCAGTCTCAAGCTTGGCTTCTTTCATGGCATTGGTGGCAGTGTTGCCCTTTTCGCCTGGCTCGGTGTACTCAACCTTCAAAACAGTCTTGACGGGCATTTCTGCATAAAGGATGGTCTCTGTCGAAGCGTCAACAATGACATCGACAATGTCGTTTTCCTTCATGAAGCGCAGACCTGTGATGCTTTCGCCCATGATCGGTATCTGCTCGTAGGTCTCGGTGTGCATGAAGATATAGTCCTCGCCTTCTTTATAAAGATATTGATAAGGGCGATGCTCAACGCGTACATCTTCAAGCTTAACGCCAATGTCGAAACGTTTCTCAAGAACATTGCCGCTCATCACGTCTTTAAGCTTAATACGCATAATGGTATTTCCCTTACCAGGTTTAACATGTTGGAAATCAATGCAGAAATAAATCTTTCCATCCATTCGGATTGCACTTCCGATTTTTACATCTTGACTTAACATAGTATTACTTTTTTCTATTTTAATTTATTCCAATTTCGGCTGCAAAGGTAGCGTATTTCTGTTATAATCAAAAATTTTTTCTTTAAATCGCGTCTGATTTTATATAAAAAACTGATTTTCAGCTAAAAACGATAGCTTTAACAAGCTCACGACCGGCTATTGTATTTAGATGGCGCATCAAGGCGGAGCGCGAATAACTCATTTCATTGCGGATCACGTCGGAATCGAAGCGAACGAAGAGTTTGTTGTTGGAAAACGACAAGTCGATTGTGTGCGAAGCAATAAAGTCGCCGACGACAAGGCTCCACGAATTGATTATTCTCTGCGAGTCGATGTAGTCAGCGCTTTTTACCGCCCTCATATAGGCTTGTATCAGTTCCCCTATGGTTCGTTCTTGGCTTCGCATCACGGTCCTTCCTTATATCTCATCGACACGGCCTTTGTTGACCGAAAATATCTTGTGTTTCACTGTGCTGCCGTCGAACAGGCTGTTGATGCGCGACCTACTTGTGTCGGTAATGAAAACCTGTCCAAACGAGTCATTGCCTACAAGCCCCACCAGTTTCTTCACTCTTTCATCGTCGAGTTTGTCGAAAATGTCGTCAAATAGCATTATCGGCTTGGTATTAAGCATTTTATAGACGTGGTCGAACTGTGCCAACCTGATAGCTACTACAAACGACTTTTGCTGTCCTTGCGAGCCATAACGCTTCACGGGATGTCCGTCAAGAAGCATGTCTATGTCGTCTTTATGGACTCCGACAGTGGTGTATCCGGCATAGAGGTCATGTTGCCTGCTCTCGTCCAGAAGCTGTCGCATTGGCATCTCGTCAAGCCTTGAGACATAATTTAGCTGCACCTGTTCCTCGCTGCCCGATATGAGTTCATAACTCTCCTGAAAGACTGGTTGAAAGTCATGGATGAATTTTTTCCGTTTCTCGTATATGTCATCGGCGTTGATGATGAGATGATCATCCCACACTGCGAGGAGCTCTTTATTAAAGGTGTTGGTCTGGACGAACTGTTTTATGAGAGTGTTTCGCTGCTGCAAAGCTCTCGTATAACGCTGTAAGGCAAGCAGATAAACCGGATCGAACTGGGAAATGACGCTGTCCATGAATTTGCGCCGCATCTCTCCGCTCTCGTTGATGAGGTCGCGGTCGTAGGGCGAAACCATCACCAAAGGGTATTTCCCTATATGGTCGGACAGTCGCTCATATTCTTTCTTATTGAATCTGAACGACTTTTTCGCTTCTTTCTTCTGCACACACGACACCAACTCATCGTCCTTCCCTTGCTCGGAATAAACGCCGTGTATGCTGAAAAAATCCTCACCGTGACGAATATTGAGTTTGTCCATCGAGGTGAAGAAGCTCTTGCAGAACGAAAGGCAGTAGATGGCATCAAGAATGTTGGTCTTGCCAGCACCGTTACTTCCAACAAAACAGTTAACCTTGTCGCTGAGCACAATGTCGGCGGCAGCACAGTTCTTGAAATTTGCCAGTTTCAGTTCGTGGAGATACATTTTTACTTCTTCCTCATTTCGTCAAGGTTAAGACCAATGGTGAAGTAGTTGGGCGAGTTGGTTATCGACAAGCGTGAACGCGAATAGCTTATCTCGATCATCTTTATCTTCACCGACGCTCCTATTGAGAAGCCCACCAGCGAGCGTGTCTCAGGGGCGTTAAGCAAACGGCGCTGTCCATAGTTGAATGCGCCTCGCAGGGCAAAATGCTTGCCTATGTTGAGCTCGCCGCCAATCACAAAGTGCGACATCAGGTTTTTGATGAACTTCACGCCCTTTTTCTCCTCCTTCGGCAGACCTGTTGTCTCGTCGTATTTGTCATAAAGATGCAACGGGTCGTCATACACCTTGTTCCATTTCTGTATGTCGTCGTAAACCACTATTATCGTAAGAGGAAGGTGGGAAAGTTTTTTAGAGAAACCTAGCTCAAGCTTGAAAGGCACTGGAGAAAAGCGGGTATCGAAGTTGTTGTAGAGTTGCATACCTATGTTGCGTGCCGTCAACGAGACCACCCAGCCGTTTTCGGTATGGAACGATCCTGCCACATCGACAGCAATGGCACCGGCATGATACGTCTCATATTGCAAGCCCATGAACTTGAAGTTGGCGCCTATGCTCCACTGGTTGCCCAATTGTCTACCCCAGCCTGCAGTAATCACAAAGTCGTTGCACGAGAAGCGGTCTCCAAGGACACCGCTCTCCGATGCCTGATAAAACTTGCCATAGTTGTGATATTCCACGGTTGCTAAAAAACTTCCAGCCTTTTCGAAAGTGCGGCTGTACTGCACAGTGGCAAGGTTAATGTCGGAAAAATAGTCGACATACGTGGCAGTAAGCTTGTTGTGCATTCCGGGCGAGATGACGGACGGGTTGTAAAGTCCAATCTGCAAGTCGTTGTCGTAGAGCGGCAGTGAAGTCCCACCCAAGGCAGCCACGCGGGCAAAGCTGTTGGCATTGGCAAAAGCGTATGTGCCAGCATTTTGCTGTGCAACGCAACGAGCCACAGCAAACAAAGTCAATATGGTGATTATCAGTCGCTTCATACGAATATATGTATATTTTCAAATTACTATTTCTCGACTACTTTATTAAATGTACCCCAACAAATCTTCAACTTCGTGTCATCCTTCTTAAATCCTACAGCCGATGTGAGTGACTCATCACAAAACAAATCGGCAATCACAGCAGCCCCTTCCCTGCCTTGTTTATGCGTCCCTGCTGTTTAAGCACTTCCGTCAGTTTATCAAGCAAACCGTTGATGAAACGCCAGCTGTCAGGTGTGCTGTAAAGTTTCGACACCTCTATATATTCATTTATGGAAACTTTCAGCGGTATGGTTGGGAAATTGCACAACTCGGTGACGGCCATGCTTATCAGTATTTTGTCCATCAAAGCCACACGATTTATATCCCAATTCGAGATGTTCTGGCCTATCAACTCGACATTCTCTTCAAACTCGGCCAACGACTTTTTCAAAAGTTTAATGGCAAAATCCCTGTCAGAGTCATCTCCTTTGAGGTTGTCATAAACAAGCGGCAGCATCGACTTCTCGTTGAATGACGTGGATAAAGTGCTGATATAGTTCCACAACAACGAAAGCGAGGCTTGGTAATCGTCTTCAAAAATGGGCTTGATGTCGGCAAAGAAGTCAATAAGCACCTCATCGTCGGGCATATACTCATCTATTATACTGGTTATCAACTCTTTGTCCTCGGCAAAAGTATTCTCTCCTCCTTTTTCCATATAGGCTTTGAAAATCTCGGTCTCGCGCATTTTCTTATAGTAAGCTCTGACAAAATTGTCGCGATGCTCGGCCCAGTCGATCCTGTATTTTTCTTCAAGGTGGGCCAGGTCAAGGTTCTCGTTCAGTGCACAGAGCACCTTGTTGTTGACAAATTTCATATTGGGGTTAAGGTCTTCCTCAGTGGGGAAATTCTTCTTTTTATTTTCTTCTATGCGCTGTTCGGCAAAGTTGCGCAATTCAACCCAAAATGACAGTTGACGGACAAAAAGCTCATAGAGCGAGTCTATGTTTTCAAGCAAGTTACGTTGTGCCACAGCAATATCGGTGAGCCCGGACTGCTTGCAGGCATAGACCTCCTGCATCACTTTGATACGTAAAAAATGTCTGTTAAGCATATCAAACCACAGTAAAAATTTGTGCAAATATACAAATATTCTGACAAACGCACACCGTTTTTTATTACTCAAAACAAAAAAGCGTTCTTTATGACGAAAAAAAACTTTTTCATGCAACATTTTTTTTGTGTTTCAATGAAATAAAATCATATATTTGCGTTTGAAAAAGTGCGAAAGCCACTTAATAAAGCAAGATAAAATCTAAAAAACTGAATATCAATAATCTAACAAACAAAATCTTATGAAGAAAAAATTCATCTGCCCCATCTGCGGGTATGTTCACGAAGGCACCGAGGCTCCCGAGCGCTGTCCTCAATGCAAACAGATTGTAAAATGGAAAGTTGTTGAAGAAGGTCCAGCTGCAGCCTTGAGCTTTGTCACCGAGCATGTCCTTGGCGTTGCCAAAGGCACAGGCGAAGACATGATAAAAGACCTCAACGCACATTTCATGGGCGAGGCCACCGAGGTTGGAATGTATTTAGCCATGAGCCGTCAAGCCGACCGCGAGGGCTATCCTGAGATTGCCGAGGCTTTCAAACGCTACGCTTTCGAGGAGGCCGAGCACTGCGCCAAGTTCGCCGAGCTCCTTGGCGAAGTGGTTTGGGACACCAAGACCAACCTTCAGAAACGTATGTTGGCTGAGGCCGGTGCATGCGAAGACAAAATGCGCATTGCCCGCATAGCCAAAGAGCGCAACCTCGACGCCATTCACGACACCGTTCACGAAATGGCCAAAGATGAAGCTCGCCACGGTCAAGGTTTCGAAGGACTCTACAAACGCTATTTTGGAAACAAATAATCTTTAAAAACACACAGCACTATGATCAGCAAAAAATTAGCAAAAGCCATCAACGAGCAAATCAACGCTGAGATGTGGTCGGCATACCTTTATTTAAGTATGTCGCAAGATGTCTATGCAAAAGGCTACAAAGGCATAGCCAACTGGTTCAAAGTACAGTTCCTTGAGGAGCAGGCTCACGCAGCCATAATGATAAACTACCTGCATTCGCAGGACGAGCGCGTCATCCTCGCCCCCATCGCCAAAGTGCAGACCTCATGGAAGTCGGTTCTCGCCACATTCGAGGATACCTTGAAGCACGAACAGAAAGTGACCGCCATGATAAACAACCTCTGCGACATAGCTGACGACGACAAAGACCGCGCCGCACAAAACTTCCTCGCCTGGTTCATCGACGAGCAAGTTGAAGAAGAAGAGAATGCCCGCGACCTCGCACGCAAATGCAAGATGGCAGAAGGACACCTCGGCGGCATGATAATGCTCGACAACGAACTCGCTGCACGCGAATATCACACACCTTCACCGTTGAAAAAATAAAAACTCAACGTCAGTAAAAAATTCAAAAAGTCCGGCAAAAAACACGTATGTCGGACTTTTTGTTACTTTTCTCCCGAAAAATTTATCTTTTTTGCGATTTTGTACTATTAAAATGCTATCTTTGCAAAAAATTTAATTTTAAAAGACATTATTTTAACATCGTAACAGCATGAACAAAATACTGTATATCACCTTAGGAATTATTGCAATAGTAGCATTTTGGTTTTTTTACACTTACAACACAATGGTTGACCGTGAAGAGAAAGTCCGCAAATCGTGGAGTCAGGTCGAAAATGTATACCAACGTCGCAATGACCTCATTCCAAACATAGTAAGCGTTGTGAAAAGCTATTCGGAATTCGAGAAAAGCACCATCGTAAATGTTACTGAAGCGCGCTCAATAGCGCTGTCAACGCATGTTGAAGACAACAGCGACGTAGAAGCTATCAACAACTTCGACAAGGCACAGAAAAATGTCGGCAATACACTCAATCAGCTTATGGTAAGCATAGAAAACTATCCTGAGATAAAAGCCTCTGAACATTTTTTGACGCTCAACACGGAGCTTGACGGTTGCGAGAACCGCATCAAGGTGGAACGGAGAAACTACAACAAAGCGGCAGAGAACTTCAACCGTTTCATTAGACTTTTTCCTAACAGCATGATAGCCAACTCGTTAGGATTTAAAAAAGCAGCATATTTTGAAAACATTTAAAAAAGAAAAAGAATGGAATATCAGCATATAATAGACCTTCAACACACAAACATAGCCCAAAAGAACAACGTTGTTCTCACCGACGTGAACATTACCGTTGACAAGGGCGAATTCGTTTATCTCATCGGCAAAACCGGCAGCGGCAAGTCATCGTTGCTGAAGACACTCTACGGTGAGCTGCCGGCCCAAGGCGGCACGGCATCGATGGTGGGCTACGACCTCACCAACCTCCGCCGCAGCGACATACCGATGCTGCGACGCAAGATCGGCATTGTGTTCCAAGACTTCCAGTTGCTTTACGACCGCAGCGTCGAAGACAACCTGAAGTTCGTTCTACGCGCCACCGGCTGGGACGACAAACAAACCATCGACAAGCGCATCGATGAGACCCTTGAGCATGTTGGCTTGAGTACAACCCTTCGCAAGAGCATGCCCCACCAGCTGTCGGGCGGCGAACAACAAAGCGTTGCCATAGCACGCGCTCTGCTCAACAACCCAGCCATCATCCTCGCCGACGAACCAACAGGCAACCTTGACCCAGATACCACCATCGACATTGTGAGACTTTTGCGCAGGATAAGCGACAACGGACAATCGGTCGTCATGGCAACACACAACTACACACTGATGCAGAAATACCCGTCACGCGTGATACGCTGCGAAAACGGAAAGGTCATCTGCTCGGTGATGCAGTAATGATACACATTATTTTCTCACGCCATGTGTCACGAGCCACATCGTCAAATCAACATATAACCGACCAACTTCAAACTATAAATCAAATGATTATGAGCTTCAGACACCTCATACTAATCCTGTTTCTGTCGCTGACAGCCACAATTGTCAAAGCACAAATCATCGACCCCGAGCCTGTCTCTGGCAAAACATTTACGCGCAACTTCATAAACCGAAGCCTTGTCTACCCCGATCAAGACCTGAAAGACAAACGCAACGGCAAGGTGACCGTCAGTTTTCATATTGACGAAAACGGAAACACCTCACATTTTTCGGCAGACACCACCATCAGCAAGGAAGCATCCAACAACGCCATAGAACTAGTCAGAAAAATAGAATGGAAACCTGCCTCCAAAGATGGAGAAGCAGTTGCCACAGACTATCAATATGAAATTGTGTTCAACGCAAAAATCTACAAACACAGTATCAAAAAGCGCGTCTCGCTGCCACTGACATATTCCGCCGACACATCGTTTAAGGTATACGACAACCGACAAACCGAGGAATGGGCCTACCCTTATTTTGAGAACGGCGAAAACCTCGCAACTTATATCATGAACAGCATGGAATACCCCGTCGAAGCCAAGCAACGCGAGATAACGGGCAACGTAAAACTCTCATTCATAGTGGAAACTGACGGTAACGTGTCGAACATAACCATCATCGACCACGTAGGCGGTGGCTGCGATAACGAAGCCATTCGCCTAATAGAGAACACACGATGGATTCCAGCCGTGAAAAACGGTCAATACGTGCGCGCACGCGTCAAACAAGACGTCACCTTCGGCATCGGCTCCCACAACTTCATTGACGGGAACAACTACTGATTAACACGTATCACAAAGCCCTGGAACTCAATTGTTTCACCAGGTTTTATTTTCGCACGCTTACGCGTCTCAACCTGACCGTTGCGGCGAACAAGTCCCGCCACAACGACGTCCTGGGCCTCACTCCCCGACTCCACCACACCAGCGGCCTTCAACAGCTGAATGAGCGGGATAAACTCGTCGTCAGGACGAAGGTCAAATGTTATTACTTTAGGTTTCATTGCAATTAAATGTTTTTGAAAGATTTGACGGAGTTTGCACAAACAGCGCACATTCCCACGCCAATCCCCCTAGCCCCCTTAAAAGGTGGAACTAAATTTACTATGCCAAAGCCTGCTTGAGCAGGAATGTCACGTCGGTGTTGGGTTCAACCTCGCGCAACTCTTCGCCGTATTTAAGTATCACCATCTTCTTGCCGCCCTTGAGCCACAGACGCTCGCCGTCGAGCCAAAGAGCCGTAGCCTCGCGCAACCCGACGACAGTCATGTTCTGGTTCACTGCAAGATATTCGTTGATGCGGTCCTGGCGTGTCTCGCCGCCGTGTTTTATCATCTTGTCGATTTCGGGATGCGGGTCGAGATAGTGAGGATTTATCTGGAACGGGACGAGGTTCAAGGTATTGAACGAGGCAGGTTGCACTATAGGCATGTCGTTGGTGGTGCAGAGTGTAGGGCAAGCCACGTTTGAGCCAGCACTCCAACCCATGTAAGGCACTCCTGCCAAAGCACGTTCGCGGATAGCATCCACAAGACCGTATCTGTGCATCTCAGCCACAAGATGGAAGGTGTTGCCACCGCCAACAACGATGCAGTCGGCCTCACGCACAGCGGCTTGCTTGTCGTCGAAATGGTGCACCGAAGTGAAGTTTCTCAGTCCCAGTTTCTCGGCGAAGACGGTCTTCACGCGCTGCTCGTAAGCGTCGTAGCTATCGGGATAGGGTTTACCGGCTATGTTGACACCTGCGAAAGGTATGAAGATGATGTTGCTGTCGGCATTGAGGTTGTTCTTGGCCGAAAAGAGTTCTATCTGGTTGATGGCCCAAGCGAGATATGGCTCGCCGAAGTTTGTTGAGTTGCTGATAAGTAAAAGGTTCATATTCTCTATTTTTAATTTTCCACAAAGATACAATTTTTTGTTGACTATCGCGGAGGCATGAAAAATAACTTTATAGACTTACAAAAAAAATCCGCCACGCCCTGTTTTGCCATAGTGATTCTTTGCAACAAAAACAAAAAAGTTGGAAAAATACATAAAATTGGCCAAAATAAGGTTGGAAAAATACAAAAATATCGTATATTTGCGGTTGGAAAAATACACAAAACAAGCGAAAATAAGGTTGGAAAAATACATTAAATTATGGTTAAAAGAAAGATTTACAATTATTTACAAAATTTCTTTTTTAAAGACAAGAAAGCTCTTCTCATAACAGGAGCACGACAAGTCGGAAAAACCTATGCCATACGCAAGGTGGGCAAAGAGATTTTCAAGCATTTCGTCGAGTTTAATTTCATTAGAAATCCTAAACTCAAGTCTATTTTTTCCAATCCGCTCGACACAAACGACATTTTGTTGCGCATTTCAACAATGACAGACACAAAATTAGAGCCAAATAACACCCTGATTTTCTTCGATGAAGTACAAGAATGCCCTGAAATTGTCACAGCAGTGAAGTTCCTCGTTGACGAAGGCAGCTACCGTTATGTCATGAGTGGCTCTCTTCTGGGAATTGAATTGAAAGACCTGCGGAGCGTCCCTGTGGGATATATGGCCGAGAAAGAAATGTACCCACTTGATTTTGAAGAATTTGCCCAGTCACTTGGCATGAGCGATGATGTTATGGCACATCTTCGTGAGTGTTATGAAAAAAGGACACCCATTGACGATGTCGTACATGAGAAAATGATGGAATTACTGCGTCTTTATCTTGTCATAGGCGGAATGCCAGCCGTAGTTGCCAAATATCTTGAAACAAACAACATGCAGAATGTAAAGCTCGAACAAGAAAACATCATTAAACTGTATAGAAGAGACATATCAAAATATTCCGTCGATAAAAAACTGCTCATAAAGGAGGTTTTCGACAAGATTCCATCTGAACTCAACGCCCAAAACAAGCGATTTATTTTGAAATCGCTGCACGACAGAGCGAATTTCGAGAAGTATGAGAACAGCTTCCTTTGGCTGACCGATGCAGGTGTCGCTTTGCCTGCTTATAACATTGAAAAACCATGTGTGCCGTTGAAACTCAACGAACAACGGAGTCTGTTCAAGTTGTTTCTCAACGATGTTGGATTGTTGGCATGCATGTACTCGTCAGGTTTTCAACTTAATATCATAATCGGAGAGATAAATGCAAACTTTGGAGCTGTCTTCGAGAATTTCGCCGCCCAAGAAATGCACTCGCACGGATATGACCTTTACTATTTTAACAGCAAAAAGCAGGGTGAGCTTGATTTCGTGATAGAACACGACAATCACGCACTCCCAATAGAAATAAAATCGGGAAAGGACTACAAGCGGCACAACGCTCTCAGCAATGTGATGAAAAACGATGAATATGCCATAAAAGAATCCTTTGTGTTCACAACAGGAAACATCGAGATTCACGACAGAAGCATCTATATGCCAGTATATATGCTCATGTATATCCGTGAGAAAGAGCTCCCTGACGAGAAGATAGTGTTTAAGCCGATATAGTTAACTTACAAAAAAAGCCCCGCCACGCCCTGTTTTGCCATAGTGATTCTTTTCAACAAAAACAAAAAAGTTGGAAAAATACATAAAATTGGCCAAAATAAGGTTGGAAAAATACATTTATTTATGATTAAAACGAACATTTACAATTACTTACATATTTATTTTTGAAGAGCATTTGTTTTCACAACAGGAAACATCGTGGATTTCGTTTATGCTATTTTGCATGGCGGATTACAACCTTTAGCTCATTGCCTTAGGCAATAAATCCGCTATTCCAAGAATGTCGGATTACAAATCAGCCAGGACTGGTTGATCTTTGTACATCAGAAAGGGATGATTTGTTTCCCCTTTTGAGGAGGCTAGGGGAAGTCTGTATGATTTAAAATCGGAGTTAAAAAAGGAAGTTACAATAGAAGTTAAAGAAGAAGTTAAATAAGTGTGTCTCGTAGTCTCGCGTCAGAAAAACAACCTTTAGCTCATTGAGTAAGCAACAAATAAACAAATCAACAACTAAAAAAAACACTTCGACAAGCTCAGTGTGCGGAGAAAACAAATCAACAGATAAACAAATCAACAAATCAACAATTTATTTATCTTTGCAGCCCCATTCAATAGACAATGAGCGACATTCTTGACATCATCATCGACACATTATGCGACGGCATCTCCATCACTGGCATGGTCATCGTGCTGATGATGCTTATAGAGTTCATCAACAGAGGCACCAAGGGACGGGCTTTCAGTAAGTTGGGACAAAGTCGCTGGGGACAGGTGGTGCTGGGTGCCGGCATGGGACTGCTGCCGGGTTGTTTCGGTGGTTTCGCCGTAGTGTCGATGTATTCGCACCGTGTGATAGGATTTGGAGCCCTGGTGGCAATGATGATAGCGTCGTCGGGCGACGAGGCCTTCTTCATGCTTGCCATGATACCCAAGGAGGCGCTTATCGTGTCGGGGATAATTTTCGTCATCGCCATCGTGGCCGGCCTTGCCGTCGATGTTTTGTTCAGGGACAGAAACAGGCAAAACAGCGTCTGCGGAGGTGCTTTCGAGCTTCATCAGGAGGACCTGGTCCATCACCATGACCACGACAATGATATGGTCGTCAGTGACTCTCGCGTCTCGTGTCACGCAGTCACGCAGTCAAACAACAATCACAGGGTGGCAAGATGGGGCACTGCTGGCGTCCTGCTGCTTTTCACGGCCTATTTTATCTATGCTTTTGTCACAAACGGCGAAGCCGAAGAGATGGAAGGCGCCGGCCTCAACCTCGACTTCATCGAGGAGCGCTGGCTTAATCTTGTCTTTGCTATGGTCAGCATCGGCATAGCGATAGCTGCGTTCCTGCTTCCCATCCACGTCATAGAGGAGCATCTGTGGAACCACGTCATACGCAAGCACCTTTTGTCCATCTTCCTCTGGACGGTGGGCACCCTCCTTGTGATACAAGTGGGCTTGTACTACTTCGACATAGCCTCTTGGACTAGCGAGAACACATTATGGATGATAGTTCTTGCCGCTCTCGTCGGACTCATTCCCGAGTCGGGGCCGCATCTCATCTTCGTAAGCCTTTTTGCCGCCGGCGGAGTGCCTTTCTCTGTCCTTTTGTCGAGCTGCATCTCACAGGACGGCCATGCCGGACTTCCACTACTCGCTGACGACAAGCGCAGTTTCTTCAAAGCCAAAGTGATAAACGCCGCTATAGCGTTCGTGGTAGGCGCCGTAGCTTATGCGATGGGGTTCTGATTACAATAAAGTGTAAAACACTTGCCTCAATAATTAATTGAATAATTGCACTTTTGTCTGCGGGACGCAGACAACGACTAGGGTCTTCTGAAACGGTCGCCGGTCTGCTCTATCACAGCCTTCTTCCATGTGTCGGGATAGCCTGGCTGCTGGGGACGAACGGGATAGCCATAGCCGTTGCGCTTGAACTCGCCGTTCTCCTCCTGCTTGACATTGCTGTCCAGATATTTGACCAACAGGTAGTTGTCCAGTTCCTTCCATCGTGCAACGGTGTTGTGGCCTGCCACATTGGAAAACTCTGTCAAGACGGCGATTGTCTTCTCAGGGGCGTTTTCATATATCTCCATCGCCTGCTTGTCGATTTGTGCCACCTGCTCCTGATAGCTGCTCTCCAGCTCGTTCTGCACACGCTGAATGTCGCCGATGACCCTGTTATAGAAGAGGTACTTGAAATGCGCAAGACGGTTGAAGACCCAGAAAGCCGCGTTGTCGCTATAGGTCAGCATGTCGCCATTGCCAGTGCGGTATTCTATCGGCACCTCGGTAATGGAGCAATAGAACGGGGTATAAACTGTCGAGTTGGTGTCGTCAACGCCAAACCAGATGATGCCTCCTATTGGGTTGGGCAGCCAGTTGCGGCTCTGGGCGATGAATGAGAATCCCGTCTGCACCACCTCGATGCTGCGTTCGTTGAGATAGGGCTTGCCCTCATATTCCCAATAGAGCGGGTTGTAGCGGAAAGGTGAGCCGAAAGGACCTCCCCCCACATCAAGGGTCTTGTCGAGCTCGGTGCCTTGGAAATGGTCACGCTGAAAACTCATCATGTCGCTGAGGCTTATCTTGCGGTTCGGCTTGACATATAAAGGCATACGGTGGGTCAGGTCCTTGCCGGTGACATAGTCCCAGTATTCGTCCATGCCATCGCAGACCTTATTGAACATGGTCCACACGCGCAGGTCGCACACACGGGCAGCACTGAAGTCAACGGGGGCGTAGGCGGCACTGAAGTCGAAGTCCTCGTCCTTGCCGTTGAAATAGCCCTTGCGGCGGGCAAAGTCGATGACATCGTGCTTGTAAATCACCTCAACCTGCTCGTTGTAAAGCTTTTTCCAGTCCTTGTCGGTGATAGAGGTCTTGCCGTTGCGCAGGGTAAAGGTGGTGATACGTGCGGCGTTGGCGTGGCCGCTGACATAGCCGTCGGGTATGCGTATGGCAACCCACACCGCGCCACGGTCGGCGTTGATGGTGTCGCCCGCCTTTGTTCTGACAGGCGTGTAGCCCTTAGGCATTATTTCCATATACCACACCTCGTCGGCATCGCTGATGCTGAACGACTCGCCGTCGCTGCCGTAGCCGTATTCCTCGACAAGGTCGGCCATGACTTTGATGGCTTCACGTGCCGAGGTGCTGCGTTCCAAGGCGATGAACATGAGGCTGCCGTAATCGACGATGCCTGTCGGGTCGATGAGCTCTTCGCGTCCTCCGAAAGTGGTTTCACCGAGAGCGACCTGGTTCTCGTTGATGTAGCCCACCACCTGGTAAGTGTGTGGCGGTTGAGGCACGCTGCCACGGGGCGCATTGCTGCCACGGTCGTAGCACACCCTCATGCTTCCTGCGGGCCATTCGGCGGCGGGGGTGTAATACAACTCTCCATAACGGATGTGAGAGTCGGCACAATAGCTTATCATGTTAGAGCCATCGACAGTGGCGCCTTTGGTAATCAAGAAGTTGGTGCAGGCCAACGCGTTGCCACAAACGGCAACCAAAACTGCAAGTATAAGATGTTTGAAAGTTCTCATAATAACGTCTTTATTCCTTAATCCATCAAAAATATCTAATCTACTGTATCACAGTGTCTTCGGGAGCATACTGGGCGAACAGCAAAGCCATTGCATCGATTGCTGTTATACACTTCTGGCTTTGGAATTTCCTTCAAACTAAAAAGGTATAAGCCCCATGCACTATACGGATAGCCTTTATGGAGTGTACTGGACCAATAAAAGCAATTATTACCCTTGTGGCAAATCGCTCTATCGCAACGATATCCCGTCGCAGGAAGAAAAATACTATTTCCGTTTGGTGCTTTAAAAACGAGCCCATCCACACCATTCTGATTAGTCCAATTCCACTCACAAAAGTCTTTCAACTCTTTCAATTCTTCTTTTGTAGGCATACGCCATCCTTTACCCCAATTGGCAGCAGCTGCATCATCTTCCCGTGAAAGGCAAATAATTGTGTCACAAAAACCTTTATCTCCATAACGACTTTTATTGCAATATTTGGTAATTTTAGGATTGCCCCAATAATTGCCATTAGCATATTTGTAGCTACTAAAATTATACGCATTACTATCTTGTGGCTCCGTTTCACCCCATGCAAAATAATCGCCAAATTCCTCCGGACAAGTTGCACCGACATTACAAGTAGCCCACAATGTTCCACTCGGCAAACCGAGATCAACCCATTCATGACCATTCAATGTGCCTCTTATTATCAGAAAGTTGGTGCAGGCCAACGCGTTGCCACAAACGGCAATCAAAACTGCAAGTATAAGATGTTTGAAAGTTCTCATAATAATAACTTTATTCCTTAATCCATCAGAAAATATCTGACCTGCTGCATCACTGTGCCTTCAGGTACGGTCTCGCCTTCCGAGAGAGGCAGCAAAATGGTCTTGTCGGTCGATTGGACGCCGTCGACCACCACCGCCCTGCCCTGCATGTTGGCAATAGTCTCGTTCTCCATCTGCTTGAATTCGACCAAGTCGCTGGCCTGCTGCCTGCACTGCGACACAGCGCTGCTGCCCAAGCGTATGTATTTGCCATACTCAAACATCTTATCGCCCATGTTAGGCACCGCCAATGAGGCCGAGGTCACATAAAGGTCGGCATCGGCAGCCTTTGAGCGCACCACCTTTTCCATGTTGGCAAACTCGTTGTTTCCAGCCATGATGCCCGCAATGCTCTGCTTGTTGCCTTTAGCATCGACGAAAGTGACCGCTTTGTAAGCCGTGCCGTCAGAGGCCTCGACGTAAGTCTCCTTAATCTGATAGGAAGTGCCGGCCTGTGACTGCATCTCCTGATTGGCTCTCCACACCTCGTTGACGGCTTTCAGATATGTATCCATGCTGCTGTTGCCGCTCATGCTTGGTTCAACCCAGTTAACAAGAGGCTTTTCCTTCTTGGGTTTAGATCCTTTGTCTTTCCTGTTGTTTCCTTTCTTGGAATCGGGTTCGTTCTTGGTCGAAGGTGCGACATTCTTGATTGGCTGAGGACTGCTGTTTGTCACCGCCGAAGGTGTTGGGGGCAGCTTTTTCTTGTCCAGAGTCATGTCGTAAAGCACATACTGGCCCGAACGGACATCGCCGCACTGCAGCCAGAACATCAGCTGGGTGCATTTGTTGATGGCAACGGTATAGGTTGTAGGCGGCATCTTGTCGATGAGCATAAACTCGCCCACCTTGCGCTGGTCAGCGAAGACCATAAGTTTGACGGGAGGAGCCTGTTTCTGACCTCCTATTATCTCGTCGAACGAGTCAATATACTCGCTCTTGTTGGCCACGGTGAAGGTGCAGCTCTCATATTCCCCGAAGGGGTTAAACGCCGCCACCGACGACTGCCGTCCGCCATCCTCGAAGAGCGAGAGCGTCGCCAAGCCACCGCCAAGTCCCGCACCAGCGGAGACACCAGTATAAGCCGCCACATTGCTCGATGAGATGGAACTCCCGGCACCCACCACGAACATGAAGAGGGCCTCGCTGAGCGAAATATCCTCGAAGCTAAGCGGTATGTTGGTCTCGAGCATGATGCCCTTGTATATCTTGCTGCCGTCCTTCATCGGGAAGAACTCACGCTGCGACGAGCCGTCCTTATAGCAGTCGTTAATGCTGAAATTGGTGAGCGATGAGAGATAACGTCCCACATAGTGAAAATATGGTCCGTGCGTGAGGTCTATCAAATCGACAGTCTCTGGGCAGTCAGGTTTCTCGTGGACAAAGAGTTTGTTTTCGACAGGCTTGCCGCGATAAAGTACCACATCGGCGATACCGATATAGGTCTGTTTCTTCTTTCCAGTGCCAGGTTTGGCGAACCTGAGGGTACGGCATTTATGTATTGGTATCTCAAAATGCTGATTAGGCCATGTGGCATAGATTTTCGTCTCTAAAACAAGCTTGTCGTCGGCATAGACACGGATAAGGTCGTCGTCAAGAACACGATGGTTGGTAAGCGTTCCCGCCGTAAACGAAATCCAGTCGTATTCGCCGGCAAGGTCGAAAGCAGCATACGAGTCAATGTTGTCGTCAAAGAGGGTGTTGCCAGTGGTGAGGATGAAGCCTTCCCAGAACTTTTCGCCACCCATCGAGAAAGTATAGTGCTTAGTGGCACCGTCGAAATAGGTGTTGGAGTTGGACGACACGCCACGAACGGAATATGGTTTTATCTTGGAGCACATCTTGCACACGTCGGGCAGCTGCGAGATACGCTCCTGCGATGCGTTGACCACGCCGGATGCTGGCACGGAGTTGTCGCCAGGACGATAAGCGTAGATGTTCACCACACCGAAGGTGAGACCACCGAGGAAGTCGCTGTGCTCATCGACACTGTGAAACGAGAGTTGGTTCACGCCTTTGACATCGAGAATGACCTGTTCGGCGAGGTCTTTCTGCGTCACGCGATGCTCGTAGATTATCTTGCCATCGGCCTTCACGGTAAGCCAACCGCTGGCATTGCTGCTCTGGTTGTCGCGCGGCCCAACAATGAACGACACCTTGTCATATTTCTTCTGAAGCCAGAAATATCCCCATGCGTTGCATTCACCAAGCAGCTGCTGTGTTGCGCTGAGCTCCAGTCCCGATGTGTATGTCACACGGTTGATGCTGATGCTCTTTGTCTTGGGACTACCAATATCGTCTGTGCGGTCGGTGATAGGCGCAATATATCCGCTATGGCGATAATAATAAGGCCACAGGTTTTTCACCAGTTCCACCTTGCCTGCAGGCAATTTCGACAGAGGATCGGCTACTGGTGCGGGCTTCTGCCCTGCCTTCCACAGACGAACCTGCGCAAAGGCCATCTCCGTCTCGCCTCGTAGCACGTCGAAACGCAACTCTTTGACGCCTTTCACATCGAGTACCACTTCACGCGGAGCGTCGTGAGTCCACACAACTTCATCGAGCAGGGTCTCGTCGTCGCCCGTCACAGTGACTATCACATTGCTCTTGTCGCCGTTGGAATTGGGGCCGTTCAACTGATGTCCATCTCCCCAGAACTCGCCACCGTAAGGTCCCATGACAAAGCTTATCTTGTCGTATGCACCACCGAGGTTAAAGGTGGCATGACCGCCAGGATTGTCGGACGAGATGAGTCCGCCAAGACCCGTGGAAAGCTTAAAACCGCCTTTATAGCCATATATTGCAATGCAAAAAGGGCTGCTCTTGGTTGTCATGGGGGTATAACGCTTCTCAGAGGTGGGTTTCATGACATCGGTCATATAAATCTGAGCCATTGCGCAGCCGAAGACTGCGGTTATCAAAATTAAGGTGAAAAGTATCTTTTTCATTTATTTCAAAATTTCAAGATTAATTGATTTCAAGATTTCAGATTCAAAGATTTCAAGATTTATTTTATTGCTTTTAGCTGTTAGCTATTAGCTTTTAGCTATCGGCTATCAGCTATCAGCATTCTACATTCTGCATTCTGCATTCACACATACGGGTCCCAGCGACCATCGTCCTCCTCATAGTCATCGTCATTGTCTGTGTCATTGTCATAGTCATCGTCGAACTCGCCATAATGCGGCACATAACACTTCTCTATCTCCTCGGCATAGGACTTTAGTTCACCGTCACGGTAGGCATCAACCACCTCGTCGTTCTGGCTTGTCATGCCATTACGCAAGGCCATCAGCCTGAAATAGCACATGTCAGAGTAATGGAACTGCTCGGGAGCACGTCCTTCGTGGATCATCTCGGCAAGCATAAACCAACACGAGGAGCATTTTCTTTTAGCACCCGCCATAAAGAACTGCCAAGCTTTCTCGTCATCCTCCTCATAACCATAGTTGCCGTTATAATAGAACATTCCAATATAATAGTAGCCCAATGGCTCACCCAATCTGATGGCACTCTCGTAATACTCCATCAGCTGTTTAGAGAGATCTTTCTTGCCGTATTCGCTTTTCTGGTCAAAGTTTTCTTCCAGTTTCTCGTTCAAGTAAAGATATGCCATACCTGCTCCCGCCTTTGACGCGCCATTTATGACAGGCATCGAATGGTCAAGGTAGAGCAGCCCGTCCCAAGCTTTAGTGAAGCCAGCATCGATGGCTTGTTGGAAATACTCTTTAGCCTGCTCTTCGTTGTCTATCTCATAATAAGCCCAGCCGAGAAGTTCTTCCCAAATAGGAGCCGTCTCTCCTGCCGTCTGCAGTTTCTTCTCCATCAGAGAGATGGACAAAGAGGGGTCTGACTTGGTGAAATTGCCATAGAGAAGGTCGCGGTGCCACTGCACGTCGGCCATGACGCTGCCTTTGGAGCGGGCCTCATCGCGCAAAGAGAGGTATCTCTCCACATCGACCTTGCCGAGGTCGCCGTCACGATAAAGGTAAGCCAAAGCCATCATCGCATCCACACTGCCCTTTGCAATTGCTTTCTGGTAATACTGCTCAGCCTGGGCGGCATAGTCATCGTCGGGCATGGCAAACATGTGCCAGCGTCCCAAAATGAAGTTGCTGTCGGCATCGTCAGCGGCCTCAAGGCGCGCCACCCTTGTCTCCTTCATCGTCGCAAGGGCATAATGGTTAGAGGCCAGGCATGTCAGTTGTCCACCTTGCGGCACGGGGATGAGTTGAGCATCGAGTGAGAAATTGGTATAGTCGCGGCCTGCCGAACCAAGCTTCGTCCAACGACCACAAACCACCTCGACATAATGGTCACCAGCCTGCAAAGTCAAGGTCTCAGGCGTGAGCTGAACGACTTTAAGCCTAGGCAACACACCGCTAGGGTCATCATAAGACAACATCTGACCGACCGACAGCTCGTCACGGTCATAGACAGTATATTCTGTACTGCTGCTGACAACGCCAGGGTCCATGGCATCCGCCGAAAACATGATTTTCAGATCATTCCACTCCATAGTGACTATTTTTCTTTGCAAAGATAATAAATTACATCAAACCTCCTCCACCCCGTTTTCTGCCATGAAAACGCGTACGGCATCGGCATGGCGGCCACGCACAATGACGTGATGGTTGCCTATGGTCTTGTTGAGCAGATATGGTTTCATGTTGATATTCAAGGTTATCTGTGTCCTGCAGTAATGTTCGCTATACGGCATCTTGGCAGCTGTAGCCTCGGCGACAAAATACCTGTCCAGACGCTCGCCACCCCATTTCACGATAGTGTAAACATCCTCGAGCAGATGTCCCTGCAACGCCACGCCCAGCGACGACTCGAAATGCGAGCGCAGCACAACCTCGTCGCACATGGAGAAAGGTATGGTGCAATGCGCAAAAGAAGAAGTCGTGTCGGTAAGCAGCGATGGGTTTGCCATGAATGCGTTCTCCCCGCACAACTTCTTGGCCAGAACCATGGTGAGAAGACTCTGCATATCGCCCTCACAGCCAGCTATGACGCCCTCGTCGTTGAGCAAGGCCAGAGCAAGGCAACTCGTCGTGCGACACGATTTTACAATATCAAAGCACCTGATTGTCAAAGCATTGACATAATTTTCAGCACATATCTCCTTTATCGCAAGATAAACCTTTGCCGCCTCGACCATGTCGGCACACGAAGGCTCTTTGTTCAGCTTGGCACGACTAACGATGTCACGGGCTACTTTCACAGCCTCCGTCTGAGGCATCTCTGTAATTCTGCGGATTAGATTCTGCAAGTCAACATCCACGGTCTCAACACCATATCTCTTTAGCAGGATTTCGGTATCCACATCGCTTGCAATGAGCCAGTCGGACGGCTTGCCGAAACGGGCTATGCGAATCCCCGCCAAAGGGTTTTTCATGGCTTTCACAGAGGCGACAATCTCATCAACGGATCCATGCACAATGGTGCCCTTACGCCCATTGTTGCGCAGATACGACAATATCTCCAAAGCCGCCGCCAGTGAGTTGTTTCGTCCGTCAGCGATGATTCTGACATCTTTTTTCAACACAGGCATGATGCGTGTGAAGAGGTTCTCCACGCCACCCGTGGCCGTCATGATGACATCGGGGGCCTTGTCAAATTTATCCAACGCGCCAGCCTCGTCGCCTAAAACAGCTATCTCGGCATCACAGTCGGACCTAAGCTGATTTAAAAGCTGCGCATATTCTTTCTCAACAAACTCGTCGGTCTGGAACGACGAGCGCAAGACCAATATTTTCATTTTTCTTGGGTTTTATCTTGCGAAGATAGGCTTTTTTGGCTTAAAAACACTATTTTTGCACAAATTTTTGCCAATGATAAATTTCAGTGTCACCATATTAGGATGCGGGAGTGCCAAGCCCACTTTAAGGCATTACCCGTCGGCGCAGGTCGTTGACCATAACGGCAATCTCTTCATGGTCGATTGTGCCGAGGCTGCCCAGCTGCAGTTTCGCCGCTACCGTTTCCGCGACGCACGTCTGAGCCACATCTTCATCACGCACTCGCACGGCGACCACTGCCTGGGTCTGGCGGGACTGCTCTCGTCATACTCACTCTCAGGACGCACCGACGACATACACGTCTATGCCCCGCAAGATATGGAGGACATTTTCATGCACCAGCTCGACTTCTTCGTCAAGGGTGCACAGTTCAACACCGTCTTCCACCCTATCGACGACAGCGTGGGAAGCATCATCTACGAGGACGATACACTGACGGTGACACCTTTCCCGCTGATTCACAAGGTTCCCTGCTTCGGCTTCCTCTTCAAGGAGAAGACATCGCGACACTTCAAGCCGGAGTGCATCGAGCGTTACGGCATTGGCTTTGAGGCTATAAGAGACATAAAGAAAGGCATGGACTACACCACTGCCGACGGCACCGTCATACCCAACGCCGAGCTCACCACCGACCCCGAGCCTCCGCGCAGCTATGCCTACTGCTGCGACACCATGCCCTGCCCCGACAACGCCGCGCTGCTTCAGGGCGTTGATCTGCTCTACCACGACTCGACATACGCCGAGGCAGAGACGGCTCTCGCCACAAACAACTACCACTCCACCTCGCGCCAGGCGGCAGAGTTCGCAAAGCTATGCAACGCAAAAAAACTCATCCTCGGCCACTACTCCTCGCGCTACGAGGCAGAAGACCAGATACTTGCCGATGCGGTCAAGGTGTTCCCAAATTCAGTTTTGGCTGATGAAGGTCTGAAGATTGACATAAAATAACGCCAAACACAACAAAAACCAACGAGTTTGGCGGATTATCATGCAATAAATCGCCAAACACAACAAAATTTTGCGAGTTTGGCGGATTATTTATATCTTTGCGGCGAAATAAAGAAAAAAAAGCATGGAAAAAATCATCGGTAGGAAGAGCGAGCGCAAGGCACTGAACCGCATCATGAGATCAGGCAAAGCCGAGTTTGTTGCGCTTTACGGAAGACGGCGAATAGGCAAGACTTTTCTTGTAAAGCAACACTTCGACGAGAAGTTCGATTTTTACATGTCGGGAACAATTGACGCTCCTAAATCGGTACAGCTCAACAATTTTCGAGAGGGGCTTGTCGAAGCAGGTCTTTCCAGTGCAAAAATACCGGCTAATTGGCAGGAGGCCTTTATGACATTGCGGCTATTGCTAGAATCAAAAATTGACAAGAAGCGCCGTTGCATCATTTTTATTGATGAGATACAATGCCTCGACACCCCAAAGTCGGGGTTTATAGGGGCGTTAGACCATTTCTGGAACACATGGTGCTCCAGTCACAGCAATGTCATGCTGATAATATGTGGTTCTGCGACTTCGTGGATTATCGAAAACATAATTGACAATCACGGAGGCCTACACAACCGAATTACACAAGAGATATATCTTCGACCTTTTACGCTTGGCGAGACGGAGCTGTATCTCAATGGAAACGGGTTCGACTACGGCCGTTTTGATATCTGCCAGCTATACATGGCGACGGGCGGCGTGCCTTACTACCTAAGTCTGCTTGACAACACCAAAAGTGTTGCGCAAAATATTGACACTCTGTTTTTTGGCAGGAACGCACAACTTAAAAAAGAGTTTGAAAGACTTTTCAAGTCGCTTTTTAAAAAAAGCGAACCGTATATGAAAGTTGTTGAGGCGTTGGCTGCTTCTCCATACGGCATATCGCGCGATGAAGTTGCCGAAAAAACAGGCAGAGTTTCAGGCTCGCAGCTGACACTAATACTCCGTGATTTGGAGAATTGCGATTTTATACGTCATTTCCGCACACGAGGCAAAAAGATACGTGAAAACAAACACCTTTATCAAGTCGTCGATATGTTCACGATGTTTCATTTCAGATTTTGCCGCAAGGAAACCACCGACGAAAATTTCTGGCAGAATTCCATCAACACACCTGCTGTGAACGCATGGTCTGGACTCGCGTTCGAAAGAACCTGCCTTTTGCATATTCCACAGATAAAAAAAGCGTTGGGCATCGACCGCATACGAACCGAATATTACTCGTGGCGCAGCAATTTCACCGAGCCTAAATCGCAAATCGACCTTGCCGTGGAACGTGCCGACCGTATGATAAACATCTGTGAAATAAAGTTTTGTGACGCGCCGTATTCCATCACCAAGGACGAAGACCTCAAACTTCGTATGCGACTTTCAAACTTCAAGTCCGAAACTGGCACCAAATATGGTCTAGTTCTTACAATGATTGCTCCTTTCGGCATTGCACAGGGCAAATACAGCGGGCAAGTGAAAGACGTTGTTACGATGGATGAACTGTTTGAGATGTAAATTTCGTGTGCAGGGCCGACGTGTTGTTCAGACTTTAGGCTGGGTTGCGATAATAATTCGCCAAACACAACAAAAAGCAACGATTTTGGCGGATTATCATGCAATAAATCGCCAAATACAACAAAATTTTGCGAGTTTGGCGAATTATTTATAGAAAAGTTCTCCTTTCAAACGCAACTAAAAAAACTCCGCTTGCAGTTGCATAAGCACGGACTGTAAAAAACGAAGCATAAAAAAACCGACTGCAAGCCAGATGTTTACAGTCGGTTTTTTGTAGATTGGCAAAAATCTACTTTTTAGCATAATACGTTATCTCGCTGGCGCCAGTGATGTTGGATTCGCGGGCGTTGCCCTTGTAGGTGTACTTTGTAGTGGCGTATTCGCCCATGGGGTTGCCGTCTTGGTCAAGGATGGTCTCCTCGGCGAGGAGTCCGGCGGAGTTGTATTTGTAAACAATTTTTGAGCGGAAATGCGGCGCAAGGTCCTTGACGTTGATGTAGTCACAGCCGTAGGTGGTTTGCTCGATGAGCTTGCCATCTTTGAATTTTTTTACGGTAGAACTTTCCACCTCTTTGTCTTTTTCAACATCCTCTTCCCATTCCATCTCGGCGGTAAGGGTCTGGTTGAGGGTGTCCATCGTGCAGGCATCGTCGGCAAACCATGTGATGTCATCGATGTCTATATAGGACGGATTGCCCTCGGTGCTCTCCAATCCTGTTCCGTAGCGCATTTTGCCTTGGTAGGTGTAGTACATCTCGCTGTGGTGGATATTGCCGGTGTTGATGTCGTCGCTTTCCGACACAAGGCTGTGCTTGTCGTCGTACTTGTAGGTTGCGCTGCCGTCGCCGTAGTCGCCCATATAGTAAATGGTGACGTTGTTACCGTCGTAAACCCATTTTTTTAGGGTGTCGCCGGTTTCGGTGTCAATCGAATAGAGAGGTTTTTCCCAATCGACCGTCAAGTCGATAGATGATGTACCCTGTGTTTCTGAAGACGCTTCAGCTGATTGGTTTTCAGACTGTTGTTCGTTTTGCGTAGCATTGTTGCCTTGGTTAGACTGGCAAGCGCATACTGCCGCCATCAAGATAATCAGTAATGTTTTTTTCATTTCAGTTTGTATTAGAATTTGACCACAAAAATAGGGATTTTTTTGATTTGCGGTCTTTATTTTGAATTGTCTATCAGTACTACACATTTCTTCGCAGAGTGTATCGAACCATTAACAAAACCGAATGACTCAAGCATATTGCCGTCATAAAAGGTTCCCTCAACAGTGGGCAGGGCGGTGCGCACAAAGAAGTCTATTTTCTGCTCAATAGCACCAACACTTTTCAAGCCAAAAAGGTCAAAGACAGAATCTGCTCGTCGGATTGGCAAAGTACTATCTCGTTTTTATCTGACATAATCACTTGTTCAACGCTTCGGTTCCGCCTACAATATCAATCAGCTCGTTGGTGATGACCTCCTGACGGGCCTTGTTGTACTGCACCTTGAGGTCCTGCAAGAGCGATTCGGCATTGTCGGAAGCTATCGTCATGGCCGTGGTGCGGGCTCCGTGCTCGGCACAGAGAGAGTCAAGCATGGTGGCATACATGGTAGTGCGCAAGACCTTGGGCACAAGGCTGTTAACGAAAGTCTCCTTGTCGGGCTCGACGATGTAAAGAGTACCGACATTGGTATCGGTGGCGGCTGCAGGCTCTATGGGCAGGAAAGTGGCCGTCTGAGGCACCTGCACACCCGTGTTCTTGAAGTGGTTGTAGAGCAGCTTCACCCTGTCAACCTCGTTTTTAAGGAACATGTCAACGAGCATGTCACTTATCTGGCAGGCAGCCTCGTATGTGGGTTTCTCGCTGAGCTCGTCGAACGACTGCCGTATGGCGATGCCTCTTTTTTTAAGGTTGTCGTGTATCTTTGAGCCTATGGTATAGACAACTATATTCTCCGCCCCCACCTCTTCGACATATTTATTATAGGTGGTGTTGAACAGCTTGACGATGTTGGTGTTGAACACGCCGCACAGTCCGCTGTTCGACGAGAAGGCTACTACAGCCACTCTTTTCGGCTTTCTCTGCTCGGCGAGAGGCATGGCAATGCTCTCCTCAAGCGAAGCGACATAGTTGGTCAGTGCCTCCGACAGCTTGTCCTTAAACGGCAGGAACCTCTTCACGGTGCCCTCGGTCTTCTTCAGCTTGGCCGCCGAGACCATCTTCATAGCACTCGTTATCTTCTGCGTCGAGGTGATGGAGCCGATACGCGCTCTTATTTCTTTCAGTGAAGCCATTATATGCTAAAGTTTTCGGCAAGGTTTTCAGCCTCCTTGCGCAATGTTTCCTTTATCTCGTCAGTTATGATGCCGTCGTGAAGCTGCTGCAGAACGTCCTTGTGCTTCACCTCGAGCAAGTCAAGGTATTGTTTCTCAAAGTCATCCACCTTGCTGACAGGCACTTTCGACAGCAGTCCGTTGGTGCCGCAGAAGATGATGGCGATCTGTCTCTCAACGCTCATGGGCGAATACTGTTTCTGTTTCAGCAGTTCCACGTTCTTCATTCCCTTGTCGATGATGGCCATGGTGGCGGCGTCAAGCTCGGCGCCGAACTTGGCGAAAGCCTCCATTTCGCGGAACTGAGCCTGGTCGAGTTTCAAGGTGCCAGCAACCTTCTTCATTGACTTTATCTGGGCGTTGCCACCGACACGCGACACGGAGATACCCACGTTGATGGCGGGACGGATACCAGCGTTGAAGAGGCTTGTCTCAAGGAATATCTGTCCATCGGTGATGGAGATGACGTTGGTGGGGATGTAAGCCGACACGTCGCCAGCCTGCGTCTCGATGATGGGCAAGGCTGTGATGGAGCCACCACCTTTCACTATGTCCTTTATCGACTCGGGCAGGTCGTTCATCTGACGTGCCACATTGTCGTTCTTGATGACCTTGGCGGCACGTTCCAACAGACGTGAGTGCAGATAGAAGATATCGCCAGGATAGGCTTCACGTCCCGGGGGACGGCGCAAGATGAGCGACACCTCACGGTAGGCGACGGCCTGTTTTGAGAGGTCGTCGTAGATGATAAGCGCATGACGGCCAGTGTCGCGGAAATACTCTGCTATGGCGACACCCGTATAAGGAGCGTAGAACTGCATGGCGGCAGGGTCGGATGCTGTTGCCGACACGACGATGGTATAGTCCATGGCGCCGTGTTCCTCGAGGGTCTTGACCGTGTTGGCGATGGTGGAGCCTTTCTGGCCTATGCCCACATAGATGCAATATATCGGGTCGCCGTTGAGGTAGTTCTGTTTCTGGTTTATGATGGTGTCGATGGCTATTGCCGTCTTTCCCGTCTGGCGGTCGCCGATGATGAGCTCACGTTGTCCGCGGCCGATGGGTATCATGGCGTCGATGGCTTTGAGTCCTGTCTGCAGAGGCTCGTTCACCGGCTGACGGAAGATGACGCCCGGAGCCTTGCGTTCAAGCGGCATCTCGTAAGTCTTGCCTTGAATAGGTCCTTTTGCATCGATGGGGATACCCAGACCATTGACGACACGTCCCAGCATACCCTCGCCCGCCATGACGGAGGCGATGCGCTTGGTGCGGCGGACGGTGTCGCCTTCCTTGATACCTTCGGTAGGGCCAAGCAGCACCACGCCGACATTATCCTCCTCAAGGTTAAGCACGACACCCATGGTGCCGTTGTCGAACTCGACAAGCTCGTTCGACTGCACCTTGTCTAGGCCATAGACGTGCGCCACGCCATCGCTGACCTGCAGCACCTTGCCTATCTCCTCGAACTGCGCCGTGTTATTCAGTTTCTTCAGCTGCATCTGCAAGATGCTTGATATCTCACTTGCTTTTATGTCTGACATAGTAGTAGTTTTTCTGGTTTGAAGTTATTTTCAGCTATAAGCTATAAGCCGTAAGCTTTAGGCTATTTTGCTCTCAGTTTTCAACTATTTTGGGTTTTCAGTTTTCGGTTTTATTTCATTTTCATTTCAACATATCAACACTTCGACAGGCTCAGTGTGCGGGACATTCAACAAATCAACAAATCAACACTTCGACAGGCTCAGTGTGCGTATTCTCCAACAAATCAACAAATCAACAAATCAACAAAAAACAAATCAACATTCACAAATTCTTCTTCAACAGCCTCAACTGCCGAGCTATGCTCGCGTCGTAACGCTCATCGCCGACATCGAGGACGAAACCGCCTATCAAGCTCGGGTCGATGGTCTCGCTCATCTCCACATTGGCATCAAAATCGTGCTCTACGCTTTTTCTTATCTCTTCAAGAGTAGCAGGGTTGAGTTGTGTCGCCGTGGTTATACGGGTCTGCAATATCTTGTTCTCTTCCCTATACAGCTCCTCATACTTCTTTGCCATGAGGTACATCTTGTCCTCGCGGTGCCTTTCAACGACGAGGTCAACAAAGTCCTTCAGGCAGGGGCTTATTTCTGAGCCCATCGCCGTGAGCAATAGGTTTCGCCTGTCCTCTTTACCAATCACGGGGTTGTCTAAGGCGGCGTTCATCTCGGCCATATTCTCCTCATACAGTTTCACGAAAACGCCCAGCTGTTCATAAATCTCCTTGTCACAGCCAGATTCCTTAGCCGTGTTGTAGAGTGCCCGCGCGTATCTAACCGATATTTTGCCGTTATTCATTATGCTTCAGCTTGGTTATGGTTTTTCAGCAGTTGCTCCACATACTGGTCTTGTGCGTAGTCCCTGCTCAGCTCGCGTTGCAGGATCTTCTCCGCTATGCTCACCGACAGAGTGATGACCTCGTTTTTCACCTGCGCCATAGCCTCCTGTTGTTCTTTGGCTATCTGTGTACGGGCTTCAGCGACTATCTTCTCGGCTTCGGCATGTGCCTGTTGCTTGGCTTCTTCCACCATCTGTGTCTTCAGCTCTTGGCTCTCCTTCAAGATGCGTATCTGTTCGGAGCGGGCCTCTGCCTCTATTTTCTTGCGTTCCTGCTCTATTCCCGCCAACGCGTTCTTAGCCTCTTCCGCTGCTTTCAGCGACTGGGCTATGTAGTCGTTGCGGGTCGTCACCGAGTTCATTATCACCGGCCAAGCGAACTTGGCAAGGATGAAAAACACGATGAGGAATGCTATGAGCATCCATATCACAAGACCGCTTTCAGGAAGAAATAGATCCATATCTTACTCCTTGTTTTTCATGTTTAAGTGCCCCGATGCCATGAATGGCATCGGGGACACGGTTTGTTTTATCAAAGCACTACCGCCAAGACGCACACGATGACAGCAAACAGCGTAGCACCTTCGATAAGGGCTGCAGCAATGATCATGCTGGTACGGATGTTGTTAGCGGCTTCAGGCTGACGGGCAATGGCTTCCATGGCCGACGAGCCAATCTTTCCGATACCGAAAGCGGCTCCGATAACAGCCAAGCCAGCTCCTATGGCGGCTCCTACCTTACCCAAAGCCAAATCAACTACTGCTTGAAGAATGATTGATAATAACATAATTACTTAATTTTTAATGTTTTACTTCTATTTTTATTCTATCGTTAGTTCTTATTTAACTTCGTTCTATTTTTTCCTTTTTATTCACGGGCCGTAGCACGCTACGGGACTACATTTAATTTTTCTTTTTCTGACTGCGTGACTCGGGACACTAGACACGCGGCTCCTTTAACTTCCTCTTTAACTTCCTCTTTAACTTCTATCGTTACTTCCCTTTTACCTCCTTATTTAGCTTCTATCACTTCCTTAACACCTTCTCATCTTAACTTCTTAACATCTTAACAAACCAACAAATCACTCCTTCACTTCCGGCTCGGCCTGTGCCATTCCAATAAACACAGCCGAAAGCATGGTAAACACATACGCCTGGATGAACGCCACCAACAGCTCCAGAGCCGTCATAAACACCGATAGCGCTATCGACAGCACCGACACCCCAGCTCCAACACCAACACCATAAATACTGGCAAGGATGAATATCAACAGCATCAGAACCAACATGATGACGTGTCCGGCAAAGATATTCGCGAAAAGACGTATCATAAGCGCAAAAGGCTTTGTCAACGTCGAGATGAACTCTATCAAAGGCATGAGCGGAACCGGAGCCTTCAAAGCTACAGGTACATCAGGCCAAAAGATATCTTTCCAATAGTGCTTTGTTCCAAACACATTGGTTATGAAATAGGTGAACAGGGCCAGAACCATAGTCACGGCGATATTGCCAGTCACATTGGCTCCAAACGGGAAGATTGGTATCAGTCCCATCAGGTTGTTTATGAAGATGAAGAAGAACGCCGTCAGCAGATAGGGTGCAAATTTCTGGTATTTGGGTCCCACCGCAGGTTTTATCACATCGTCAACAATCATCATCGTGAGCCATTCCACCAATCCCTGCTCCTTGTTTGGTGTCCCTATGGGATTGTTCTTATAGCGTCTGGCTGCAGGCAGGAACAGCGCCAGCATTATTCCGCACGAGAGCAGTATGGCGAACACGTTTTTCGTTATCGACACATCAAACGGCCTTACCTCGTTGCCCGCGCTGTCAAGCTCAACCACTTTGTTTTCGTATTTAGAGCCTTTTGGGGCAATATAAAACCCCTTGTAGGTCTCGCCTTCCTCCAAATGCCTAAACGAGAAAGCAAACCAGCCTCTCTCCTTGCTTCTCACGATGACTGGCAAACAGACGCTTATAGGCCTGACGCCAATCTTCGTGATATGGAACTCGTATGCGTCGGAGGTGTGACCGAAGATGAACGACTTGGCATCAAACTTCTCTTTCACCGGTGCGCCACCCTCGTTTTCCTGAGCCTGCAACGACGGCACCGACAACATCGCCACCAGTGCCATTATGAACATCATATATCTTAACCTAGCATTCATAATCCCTTCGCCTCGTTAGCCTTGTTTTTTCTGGTATTCAACATAAATGTAAGTCTCGGCTGCCAGCGTCAGCAGATACGACAGGAACGAGACAATCAAAAAAGCAATGTTCTGCATCTTCGTCGCTCCGGCAAGGCCCACAAAAAGAACCACCATAGCCGTGACGACGACCAACTTAACCGCTTTGTATATCACAAGAGCTTTCATGCCTTCCATCTTGCCGTTTCTCATAGCCATGACAAAAGAGGCACCCAAAGCCATGACCACTACGGGAGGAATCACCAGGGCACGATGCCACCATGCCGCCGTTGTCAACGACAGTAGGACCGCCTCTGTCACAACACATATTAGTGTAAAAATGGTAAGATGCCTTGTGGTCAAGTCTTTCATTCTATGCAGATTGTAACCTTGTTGTCATGCTGTTCAATAAAACCGCCTTTTATCTCGTATTCTTTTTTGCCGTCGGCAGTCTCGACAAGGACCTTCCCTTCCTCGAGCACCGACACGATAGGGGCATGATGGTTCAAGATGGTAAAGCTTCCAAGCTTGCCTGGCAGCGTTACCGATACAGCATCGCCTGAATAAAGCATATCATCCGGTGAAATTACCTCAACTAACATGACTCAGTCCTTTTTATTTAGCCGATTTCAACAACTCCTCGCCTTTCTTGATGGCGTCATCGATAGTTCCAACAAGGTTGAATGCCGATTCCGGGTATTGGTCAACCTCACCGTCCATAATCATATTGAAGCCGCGTATTGTCTCCTCGATAGGCACCATGACGCCCTTCAATCCCGTGAACTGCTCTGCCACGTTGAACGGCTGCGAGAGGAATCGTTGCACACGACGCGCACGGTGAACCACTATCTTGTCCTCCTCCGACAGCTCCTCCATACCGAGTATGGCGATGATGTCCTGCAGCTCCTTGTTGCGCTGCAGCAACTCTATCACGCGCAAAGCGGTGTTATAGTGTTTCTCTCCTATTATGTTCGGATCAAGTATTCGTGAAGTGGAATCCAAGGGGTCGACAGCGGGATATATACCCAACTCGGCTATCTTACGGCTCAGCACCGTTGTAGCGTCAAGGTGTGAGAATGTCGTTGCCGGAGCAGGGTCGGTAAGGTCGTCGGCGGGGACATAGATGGCCTGCACCGAGGTGACAGAACCCGTCTTTGTCGAGGTAATACGCTCCTGCATCTGTCCCATCTCGGTGGCCAGCGTAGGCTGATAGCCCACAGCCGAAGGCATACGGCCTAACAGAGCCGACACCTCAGAGCCTGCCTGGGTGAAACGGAAAATGTTATCTATAAAGAGGAGAATGTCTTTCTGTCCTGCTGTCGGGTCGTCGCGGAACGACTCTGCCACGGTAAGGCCTGTAAGAGCCACCGACACACGCGCACCTGGGGGTTCGTTCATCTGTCCGAAGACCAAGGTGGCCTGCGACTTGACGAGTTCGTTCATATCGACCTTAGAAAGGTCCCAGTCGCCTTTCTCCATGCTCTCCTTGAAGGCGTCTCCATATTTGATGATGCCCGACTCAATCATCTCGCGTAGCAGGTCGTTGCCCTCACGGGTACGCTCACCCACACCAGCGAAGACTGAATAGCCGTTATATCCTTTTGCTATGTTGTTGATAAGCTCCATGATGAGCACGGTCTTTCCCACGCCAGCTCCACCGAAGAGGCCTATCTTGCCGCCTTTGGAATAAGGTTCAAGCAGGTCTATGACCTTGATGCCTGTGAAAAGAATCTCTTTCGATGTAGCCAGATCCTCGAACTTTGGCGGCTCACGGTGTATGGGCGACTCCTTTGCCCTGTCAAGTGTCCCGATGCTGTCAATGGCATCGCCGGTGACATTGAGCAGACGGCCTTTTATCTGAGCACCTATTGGCACCGAGATAGGCTTGCCCATGGGTATTGCCTCCATGCCGCGCATAAGACCATCGGTCGAGTCCATGGCTATGGTGCGGACCGAGTCCTCGCCAAGATGCTGTTGGCATTCAAGTATCAACTTACGGCCATCGGCACGCGTCACCTCCAATGCGTCATGTATGCGAGGAAGCTCCGCCTCGCCGCCTTTGAAATACACGTCCACGACAGGACCAATTATCTGAGTTATCTGACCTTTTACGATATCTGTCATCTCCATTTTTTTAAACAATTTGCAAAGATAGTCTTTTTCCAATGTTTTTCAACTAGAAAAAAAAATATTTTTTTGACACGTAAATTCAGCTGATACACACAAGAGAATCTGTGCCTGACAAACGGCATAACTCATGCCTGCTCCGACTTCTGCTCAGTATAATACAGGTCAATGGCTGCTATGATAGCCAAGCAGCTCCAGACGGGAACTGCGAGCTTGTCGGTGTCAAGGAAGTTGTTGAGTAAACCATGAGTGAAATAGCTCACCACGGCCAAGGTGGCGCCCAAGACCAACACCCTTGCCGACTTGTCTTTAGCATTTTTATAGGCGTTAAGGCCACAATATACGGCTACCGCCACGAGTGCAACAACAAGAAGAGAGCCTATGATGCCCATCTCAGCCAAGGCGCCTATATATTCGCTATGGGCATTGCCCGCATCGCCTGAATTGGTGCTGATGATGGTCTTCTCGCGCGACATCTGATAAGGTGCATAGACAAACTGATAGGTACCAGGTCCCCAGCCTGTAAAAGGACGTTCTTTGAACAAGCGTATGGCCGACTGCCAACGGTTTATGCGCTCAAGGTTGGAGGCATCGGTCGAGATGTTCGAAATAGAGCGGACGTTCTCGATGAAGTCGCCGGAAGCGTCTTGTGTGTTATGCTCAAGGGCATCGATAATCTGGTTATGGAAGGCGACAAAACCTCCCACCAGCACAGCAACCACAGCAAGAATCCATCTGAACTTGATTTTCAACATGACGCATATAAAAACACCCAGGGCGGCAACCACACTTACCAAGGCTGCACGGCATTGCGACAAAAACAAAGCCAAACTCAACAATGCCACCACTCCCGTCACTATGATTTTAGTCTTAAAGGAGACTTCTGGCAGAAACACATACGTCAAAGCCAAGATGAGATATATTGCCAGCGCTGCTCCGTAAGCCGTGTGGTCATTATAAAAAGGTGTCATCACCCAGTGTGCCGGCTGGTTGGCAAAGCCCCATTGAGCATGACGCATGATGGTGTACACCACGACAATAATAAGTCCAGCCATATACAGCCACACGAAACGATGAATGTTTTTCCTGTCCCTGAAAAGGAAGGTGCAGAAGAAAAACGACGGCACGATGAACCACAGACGCGAAAGGATGTATTTCAGCGACACCACAGGCAACTCGCTCGTGATGGTTGTGAAAATCATCCAGATGAACATGCAATATAAGACTATCGCAATGGGGTGTGACGCTATTTTCGAGTCATAGTGCCCTTTCAGTATGAGGTTGGCAAAATACACTATCAGCACACCAATAAGCAAAGGCTCAACAGGCAACGATATTGCCAGCCCACCCATGATATTCTCTATATTAATGGAAAGCGGTGTCAGCAGCGCCACAAGATACATCACCTTGTCGACAGAATAGACATAAAGCAGCAGCACACACAGCACCACAGGCATAGCGAAAAAGACATAGCTGCTCTTTCTGACAAACAGATAGAGAGCCACAGCCACATAAATGGCTGTCACCACGTAAATCCAAAGAGCACGCGGCGACGACTTTTTTGCCAAAGTGTTAGTCATTTCTCTTTCTTCTTTCAATAACAAAAACAACCAAGGTCGAAAGCAGGAGCGCGCCAAACGCACATAAAGTCACCACGACCCAGCGTATAGGATAGGCCTTGTGATCGTTGGGGTATGCGGCTGTAACCAACGAATAATAGGTACGCTTAGAGACAGTGTAACGATATTCGGCCTCGTAGTCTTTCTTCAATTCAGCATATTGTTCCGCCTCGAACGAGATTTTTTCCTCCAAGTCATATATCTCGGAGCCATAAAGCTCGATGTTGTTTTTCAGCTCATTAGCTTTTGAAGAGCCTGACAGATAGCTGCGGCTCACCTCACGCGACTGGGCTTGGTAATCAAGCAGTCCGTACTTCTGCGACAGCTCTGTCATACGGTTTTTCATCGAGTCTATGTCGTGCTGCTTGCGGAGCATCTGGTTGCGGAGCATATCCGACACCTCCATATAATTTAACTTATGCATACTATATGACAAATCGTCATAAAAAAACAGTATGTCGTTTGCTATAAGGGCAGCTGTATCGGGGCTTTTGTCAAACACCACAATAGAGACAGCATCGTACGGGGTCTTTGTTATCTTGACATTCTGGCCGTATTCGTACAACATCGTTGACTTGGCGTATTTGTAGTCACGTGCTATTCCATAGTGGTCCCACAAATCGTACTTCTCGATAACGGAGTCCTTAATAGCCTGAGAGCCCATGATTTGCAGCATCTGCTCCGATTCATTCTCATTGGAATATGTGCTTACGTTTAAAGGATACGCCACCACCTCTGATTTATAAAGAGGCGTGATAAACATGCTTGACGAGAAGATAGCGCCCAAAATGGCCGCAACAGCAGTAGCTATGAGAATGTGCCATTTGTATTTCATTACCACAGCTATCATCGATGTGTTGTCAAAATCGCGTTTCATATCTTTATTTGTCATGTTATCGTTATTTTGATTTTCCATTATCTTCTTTTTTTATCATTTTTATTCTTTCCATTATTATAAGCGCAAACAAGGCCATTAGGAGGGCTGATATTGTAGTCACCACCACCACCAGCCACACCACAGGATAACTCTTGCGTTCGGCGGGCGTGGCCGACGACACCACAAACTTATGCGGCACCGTCTCAGTGGCGTCGACTTTGGCTTCCTCATACTTCGCCTTGACCAACGAGAGCTGCAAACGGTCGTGGTCAAGCATCTCCGTAATAGCATAGAAAGCGCCTCCGTATTCGGCAAGGACATCGAGTTTTTTCTCTATACTCTCGACACCCTGTTTGTTGCCACGGCCCAACTCTATTGCATACTGCTGTGTCAGCATCTCCACTTGCGACTCGTAATCGAACACTCCGTGACGACGCATCATATTGAGCGAGTCTTCAAGTTTGTCCATGTCGTTTTTCAAGTCCATATAAGCCTTTTCAACCACCTCGAAAGCCTTGACAGCCACCTCTTTCTGCATAGCATTCATGGTGCTGTCGAAAATCTCGGCAATATCGTTGGCTATAAGGGCTGCAGTATCGGCATTCTGGTCAAGCACAGTGATTTGCACAGCTCCGTATTCGGTGCGGCGGAACTTGATACGGCTATCGTAAGTCTTGTTCAGCTGAGTGAGAGGATATTTCTGGTCGTCTTTTATCCCGTAATGTTCTTTAAGGTTGAAACGACGAATCACTTCGGCGCGCACTTTGTCGGAATTAAGCACCTGAAGCATCTGTTCGGTCTGCTCCACTTCTCCGAACTCGAGCATGTCTTTTTTGGATTGGAAAGTGCTGCTCAAAAGGACTTTTGATATGGAGTTACCCGATGTAGGGAAAAGCACCACTTTCGACTTGTACAAAGGTGTCACAAAAAGCGGGGAACTGAACAAAAACGAAAACAACACTGCTGCCACGGCTACTATCAGCAACACAATTCTATTCTTCGCTATCAGTCGAAGAATGAACTCTGAATTGAAAAAATTATTCTCTTTCTCAGACATCAATTTCATATTATTTTGAGGCGGCTAATTTACAAAAAAAACAAAAAGCCAAATTATTTTTCTAATTTACTCTTCAACATCGGCAAGAACACATCTCCCATTTTCCTTACATTAAGAAGACCTGTGGCGAATATCAGCATGGCATTCACACACATTGTGATGACGAAACACACATACCATGGCAACGGCAACATCTTCAACAGGATTGTTGAGACGACCGTCGCAGCAAAGAAAAGAACGACATGCAATATTTCAGATGCTTTCACGCTAAGTTTCAATATCTTATGCACCATAACAAATTGCGCCACCGCAGTCATTACCTGCACACACAGACTGGAGCACGCCGCTCCTACAGCCTTATAATGCGGTATGAGCAGAAGATTAAGCAACACATTGACGACCACACCTGTTGCAGCCATTATGTTGAGATGCTTAAGGCTGCCGTTAGCGGTGAGCAAAGTCCCATAGATATATGTCATCGACATGGCAAAGAAGCTACCCATCAGTATGGAAAGCACCGTCGATGCGGTCTGAACCCTGTAGGCATAAGCCTCGTAAGTCTCGTATTCCTGCTGACCATAAAACGTTTCGATTATCTCAGAGCTATAGCATGCGCACATCACGGCGCCTATCCCCGCCATTGCAGCCATGATATTGGCCGAAATGCCAAGCAGACCTTTCAAATCGTCGCCGCGTTTAATCACATTGGCAAACATTGGCAACAAAATAACGCCGAAGAGTGCCGACAAGTTGTTGGCAGCGTCGAACAGACGATAAGAACGACCATACAAGCCGGCCTGATAGCCCTCGTCACCAAGCAGACGTTCAAGAAGGACAGGCTCCAGACGGCTGTAGAAACTCATAAGAAGCACCAAAAGAGCAAACGGGAAACTGTTTTTCAATATCTCCACAAAAAAAGGAATGTCCACTTTGAAACTCAACTTGCCAGTCTGCTTCAGCACCACTACGAGAGCCACAACGAACGATATAAAATAGGCCAAAGTCTGCGCTTTCACATACCACAATATATTGAATCCACTCCTCTCGACCACTCCCGACCAAAGCAGAAAGGCACACACCATAATGGCTATCAGACGGTCCAGAACCGATAACATACTATCGGTTTTGAACATCAGAAGGCCAGATACGTTGGAGCGCAGATACAGGATGAAGGAAAGAAGAATCTGGTTGCAGGCGCACCACGCAAGCATAACAAGCTGCCCTGACGAGCGGAAACCGCTGAGATAGGCCGCTGCAAACACTACTATAGAATAGACCACGCCAAGAAAAAGCTTCACTTGTGCAATTCCTGCAAAATGCTTGGTTAGAAGCTGCGCGTTCTGCGCTATGTTTCGGTTGTTGTAGTTGGTTATGCCAAGGTCTAGCAATATATAAAAGAGGTATGAGAAATTGAAAATCGACAGATACTGGCCGTAAACGTTGTCACCCACTATGTTCTGCACCTCAACCTCGATGCCGAGAATCCAGAACGGCTTTATCAGCAGATTAAGGAAAAGAAGAAAGATTATATTTTTAATAAACCTGTTTTGCATCGTTTGCTTACGAGGCTGCAAAGTTAGTGTTTTAAAGTCAAGAAACTATCATTTTTGCTGTTTTCTTGTGCAGAAAGATTATTTTTGCAAAATATAGCACACGGAAAGAAAATTTTTACTACCTTTACACGTTTAAAATAAAAGAGGACGATAGACCTATGGAAGAGACCAAAAAAGCAGGATTGGAACAGACCTCGCCGGCTGAGATTGCCGAGGCTGCAACCGAGTTTGAGAAGACGCTCATCCTCCACAACGACGACGTGAACACATTCGACCACGTCATACAGTCACTCGTGGAAATATGCGGTTTCAGCGCCCAAGAGGCCGAGACCTGCGCCTTGATAACACACTACAAGGGTCGTTGTCCATTGAAATCGGGCAGCTATGAGGAACTGAAGCCCTATTACGACGCACTGCTCGAACGCCAACTCACCGTCAGCATAGAATAACAGCCATGCAAACAGACCTCACGCCATATACAAACGAAGAAAAAGCCGTCATCGAGAGAGCATACCACAATATGCTTGAAGAGATAAAGCCTCACATCACTGACCCTGAGCACCTAAAGATAATCGACATTGCATACCAATACACATTAGAGCACTACAACGGCAAGCACCTTCTTTCGGGCAAGGCTTATATGCTTCACTTAATAGAAATGGGGCGCATGGCTGTGACCGAGTTCGGACTGGCATACTTCTCGGTGGTGTCGGCCTTCCTGCACGGCATAACCTACAAACTCGACATACCTATCAGCGAGATAGAAGAGATGTTCGGCAAACGTATAGCCATCATAGTGGAAGGGTTTGAAAGGATATCGGAGATAAGCCTCGACCAGCTGTCGTATTATTCCGACACTTTCCGCTCCATGTTCTTCTCCCTTGTCCCAGATGTGCGCAGCGTCCTGCTGAAGCTCATACACCGCCTCTACGACGTGAGGAACCAGAGCGACATCGACAGCGAAAAGCTTAAAAAATATTTCTACGAGATAAAATACCTTTACACGCCCATCGCCCACCGCTTGGGGTTATACAAGGTGAAAGACGAGTTGGAGAATGCCGAGATGCGCTATTCCAACCCTGAGATTTACTCAGAGATAGAGAACAAGCTCAAGGCATCGCGCGACACGCAACGCCAGACCGCCGAGGCATTTCTGAGACCTATAACAAACGCCCTCGACGCCGAAATACTGAAAGAGACATCGCCCAAGTTCTCCTACACAATAAAATGGAGACTCAAGTCGATACCTTCCATATATGCCAAGATGCAGGCACAGAACGTTCCCTTCGAGGAGGTTTACGACATCTTTGCCGCCCGAATTGTCATTGACTGCGACAAGACCGATGAAATAGAATGCTGCTGGCTGGTGTATTCCATCATAACAAACTGCTACGAACCCGTACCCGAACGCTTCCGCGACTGGATCACAAAACCCAAGGCATCGGGATACAGGTCGCTGCACACCACCGTCAAGTTCGGACAGAAGAGCTTCTTCGAGGTACAGATACGCAGCACAGCCATGGACGACGAGGCCGAACGCGGACAGGCCGCACACAGCCTCTACAAGAAAGCCGGGACCAGCCCACTATCGAACGAACAACGACTGCTACGACTGCGCCAGCTTATCGAGCATCCCGATGAAGTCAACATAGAAAGCTCCTACAGCGAAGACTACCACATCGACAAGGTGTTTGTCTTCACAGAAGACGGAGCCTTGGTACAGCTGCCAGCCGGTGCCACGGTGCTTGACCTCGCCTACGAGACAATACCCGAAACGGCATATATGTGCACAAGCGCCATAATCAACGGGAAACCAGCCTCTATAAGGCAAGCCCTGAACAGCGGCGACAAGGTGCAACTCATAACCGACAGGCGCCAAACACCAAATGCCGACTGGATGTTCTGCGTAGTGACGCAAAAAGCCAAAGACGAGATAAAAAAATACCTTGAAGAGGAAAAACTGAAAGACGCCGAGTTTGGCCACGACCTGCTCATGCGAAGGCTGAAAAACTGGAAAATGCCCGACACCGACGAGGTGATAAACACACTTGTCGAGGAATATGGTACTGACACCCCCACCCGCCTCTACCAACAGATAATGACAGAGGAGATAGACCTTGCCGATGTGAAGAGCTTCCTCGAAACCATAACCGACGAGAAAGGCGAGCTGTTAACACGCAACAAGCCCAGCGACAACAAGGAACTGGCACAAAAGTTCAACACCGACGAAGAGCAGATTCTTGTCATCCAAAACGACAAAATCAACAACGCAAAATACAGAAAAGCAAACTGCTGCATGCCGATGAAAGGCGACCCCGTTTTCGGATTCTACAACAGCAACGGCGACATCACCATACACCGCACCAACTGCCCGAACGCGAAAGAGCTTCATGAGCACTTCCCATCACGAATACTGAACGTGTCGTGGGAAATGGACAGACCAAAAACATCGATAATCGTGCACGGCTATGACAAGCAAGGACTTCTGGGCAGGATAACGAAAATCATCTCCGACGAACTCAAGGTTAGCATCGGCAACGTCAGCTTCACCACAGGACGCAACGGCCTTTTCGATGGCAAGATTGCGCTTCAAACCACAGATTCTGAAACACTTAACGCAATAGTCAGCAAGATAAAGACCATAGACGATATTATAGACGTAGAAATCATAAACTACTGAGAATTAAGAAAAAAAGCACAAATGAAAAAGTTATTTTTTACAGCATTTTTTTTAGCAGTTGCATTGATTTGTGCAACAGCACAAAACACATTTTTAAAAAAAGGCTCCTGGGGCGTTGACCACGAAAAAGGCATTATCGTCATCAACGACATGAGCATTAAGTCAGCAACAACACTTCAACTCGACAAGACATACACCCTAGAAAAACCCTTACAAAAAGGAAAATCCGTCATAGCCAGAGACGAAAACGGCACCGAATACAAAGCCTATCTAAGCGCCCTACCTATCATCACGATAACAACCGATGGAGAGATAGTCAACTCGCCAGCCGTCCACGGACTCATGACAATAAGCGACGGCGACAGCACCCTGACCGTGCATGCAGGTCTCAAGATACGCGGCACTTCATCGCAACAATACGACAAAAAATCGTACCGAATCACGCTTTGGAGAGACTCAACCGGCACTGTGGCAGCCGACACCGTCCTTCTTGGACTTCGCAACGACGACGACTGGAACCTAGAAGCCATGACAAACCAACCACTGCGCCTACGCAATAAGGTGGCCAACGAGCTATGGCAAGAGCTTTACACCCTGCCATATCTTGACAGCCTCGAGACAACCCACAATGTCCACCCTTCCATTAGGATGGCATACGCCGATGTTTACTTAAACAACTCATACATAGGCGTTTACACCCTAACAGAACGTATTGACCGCAAACAACTCGGACTAAAGAAATACAGCACCAAGATACGCGGACTTCTCGTCAAAGGCAACGGGGTTGGAGCACCCTCTTTCGAGACACTGCCATCCTATACAAATACAAGCAATACTTGGGACAACTTCGAGTGGGTTTATCCAAACGAGGCAGATAGCCTCATCGACTGGTCGGGTGTCTTTAGCATAGTGAACTTTGTGAGAAACGCCAGCAACAATGTCTTCAACTCACAATACGGCTCCGTCTTCGACAGGGACAACCTCATCAACTACTACCTCTTCATCAATGTACTTGGTGCAGCCGACAACATGGCCCGCAACATTTTCCTTGCCCGATACAACAGAACAGGCACCTTCTTCTATGTGCCATGGGACCTTGACGCCATACTCGGCCTTGACACCAACGGCAACGAGACCAATTCCACAACAGGGTTGCAGACCAACGGACTTTTCACAAGGCTGCTCAACGCTTGCACCACTGGCAGTTTTACCGAACTGATGCAGGACCGTTATACCGAACTGCGGACATCAGTATTCAACACCGACTACCTCATGGAAAAGATAAACGAGCAGTACAACTACCTGAACGACAACGGAGCATACGCCCGCGAAGCCGAGGTGTGGAGCGACTTCTCGCTCAACACCAGCGAGTTGAACCGAATCAGCACATGGCTCGACAACCGCTTCAACTATCTTGACAACGAGCTGTTCCTCGATTGCGGCACCATAGGCATAGACGAAACGACCGACAATATAACAAAGGTGTATCCCAATCCTGCCAACGATGTCATCAACATTGAGAAGGACAACAGCGACTTCGTCACCATACGCCTGTTCGACATGACAGGAAGGGCTGTTTTAGAGACTTCTGGCAGCGGCATGGCAATACAAATATCCACTGCATCGCTGCCAACAGGACTTTACACTTTGGTGATGAACTCCAACGAATGGCTAAAAACCGACAAAATAACAATCAAAAAATAACTTTAAAACACATTACTTATGAATAGAAAACTACTCAAAAACACAATCTCAATCTTTCTGTTGTTCCTGCTCATAGCTGGAATGTCATCATGCAAGACACAACAAGCAGCAAAGAAGACCGACTACAGCTCGATAGAGTCGCCACAGCCCACCCTCACCTATAAGGAAGCTGCGACATGGGCCAACGACCACGCAGGCCTGCTCATCAAGAAATACATGGAAACCTCGGGCAACAAACTCGACCCCGATGAGATGCGCAAACTTTTCATGCCCATAGGCTATGACGGAGGCACCAACACCACCAGCTACCGCGACGCCGAGAGAGTGCTTGTCGACACGCTCTATTCCGTGATGCTAAAAAAAGCAGTGACAGAAGGCAACACCAGCATCGTCATCCTCACAGGCCCGTCGGCAAGCGGCAAGAGCACCGCAATAAAAAAGATGGACCTGTCGAAAAAAGGACTAGTGTATGACGCCGCATTCAACTCATACAAGAAACTCGCCACCGCCATCGACAAGGCAAAGAAAGCCGGCATGAAGGACATAACCCTCATAGCTGTCTATAACACCATCCGCAACTGCTTCAGCAACTCCATAGGACGAGGGAAAGCCACCAACCGCTTCATCCACATACCTTATATGGTGGAGTCGTATGGCAACAACGTCAACAAACTGGAGCTGCTGAGACAAAACTACCCCGACATCAACTACATCTGCATCGACAACAGCGAAAACTCGGGGGAAGCAAAGAAGGTCAGCATCGACGAAGCAGTCAAATGGAACTTCGTCGTAAGCCAAGAAGACATAACATATCTTTTTAATATCATACTAGATGAAATTAACCAAGGAGGACTTACCAAACATCAGCTTACCTATGTCACGGGAGACTTACTATCAATTAAGGGACTCTCAGATTCCAATCAGGCTCTGGCCAAAGAGATTGATAGAAGAATACGTGAGATGCCAAGATGAGATAATCACCGAGCTATGGGAGAAAACCCAGTTGGGTACAGAGGATTTATAGAAATTAAAAAAACAGCTTTGTTTACGGCAGAAAACACCATTGCTGCTTGCCGTCAAACCTTACATTGAAAAAATCCTTTGAAAAACAAACAAGATATTTTACCTTTGCAAGTGACAAACAATTAAAAAACCATCAGAAGTTGCGCCCGACACGGATTCAGGGTAATAGACATGGAAACAAAATTCTGCGGCAACTGCGGCAACGTAGTCGGAATCAATGAGAATTTCTGCTCAGCCTGCGGAGCGCCTCTAAACACAACAAATTCCGAACAGCCACAAAGCGAGGACAATACAACTGTCAATCAAGAGACTGTTGACACCAACGAACAACATCAAGAGCAGGACACCTTTAACCAGACTCAGCAGCAGGAGCCGACTCAAGAACAGACACAAAGCCAGCCTCAGGCTCAAGCCACAAGCCAGCCGGCCCAATTCAGGCAAATGCTAAGGACAAACAGAGGACTGGCCAAGTTCTTCTTCCTATCGCTGATAACTTTCGGCATTTACGGCATTGTTGTCATGTCACACATCTCGACCGAGATCAACGACATAGCCACCAAGCACGATGGAAGGAAAACCATGCATTACTGCCTGATATATTTCATCTTCAGCTGGTTGACGTTTGGTATCGCTCCATTGGTATGGTACCACCGTCTCTCCGACAGGATAGGCGATGAGCTTGTCAGAAGACACCTGCCCTACTCATTCGGTGCCGGCACTTGGTGGGGATGGGGTTTCTTCGGCGCACTCCTCTTCGGGATTGGCCCCCTCATCTACATCCACAAGCTGATGAAAGCAATGAACTTTCTCGCAGCCGACTACAACGTGAACGGCTAAGACCTTGTCAAACTACTTTATAAGGGAATCACGCCGAAGCGTGGTTCCTTTTTTTTGGGTTTTCACGGATCAGCCGAAGCAAACTTATGCAATGTCGTCTATGCTGGCGATGAAACATGTTCCGACTTATTACATCCTGCATATCCAACAACAATAACGACCATCGTGTCTAATGAAAAACAGCCAAAAAAGCATCTATAATTTGCCACGAACACCAAAAAATAGACTTTCATGGCAAAAAATAAAGTATAAATTGCCACGAAATAAATTTATTTGTATCTTTGCGACTGGTTTCAGCACACAAACACATGAAAGAAAAGAGACTTATAGGTCATTTTGCAGGCTGCAATATGTGCTGAGTCCCAATGGATAAAGGCGATTCCAGCGATTGAAACGTTTCAGGGGCAAAATCGAGGTTAAAAAACCGCCAATGGGTCAAATTGCAGG
>Ga0247611_10001044_pt1 | contig 51794 bp, 50 predicted proteins | sample 177DNAGHGhighgp2_FD_192422 | JGI IMG/M metagenome (GOLD analysis project Ga0247611, IMG submission 192422) | Sheep rumen microbial communities from Palmerston North, Manawatu-Wanganui, New Zealand - 1770 DNA GHGhigh gp2 | ecosystem: Host-associated > Mammals > Digestive system > Stomach > Rumen... | reverse complement strand
TGCTCCCCTACGCCGTGGGCCTCGACATCGGCTGCCGCATGTCGCTCACCCTCCTCGACGCGCCCGGCAGCCACATCCGCGACCACCACGGCCGAATCGAGAAAGCGCTGTGGGAGAACACCGCCTTCGGGATGGAGGGCGTGCTGCCGTTCAAGCAGTACCACCCGCTCTTCGACCGCGAGGAGTGGCGCACGATCCCGATACTCAAGAAGCTGAGGGACAAAGCCATCCGGCAGTTGGGCACCAGCGGCGGCGGCAACCACTTCGTCGACATCTGCGAGGTGCATTTAGGTGCCGACAACCCGCTGTCGTTAGCGGCAGGCAGCTATACAACCATTCTGTCGCACTCCGGCAGCCGGGGCCTCGGGGCGGCCATCGCCGAGCACTTCACGGCCATCGCCAAAGCACAGTGCCGACTGCCTCGCGAAGCAGGACCGTTCGCGTGGCTCGACCTCGACAGCGAGGAGGGCGAGATGTACTGGCGGTGCATGGAGATCGCCGGCGAGTACTCGGCGGTCTGCCACGAGCTGATACACCGAAACGTGGCGCAGGGAATGCGGCTGCAACCGTTAGCCAACGTGAGCAACCATCACAACTTCGCGTGGCGGGAGACGCTGGCCGACGGTTCGGAAGTGATCGTACATCGCAAGGGCGCCACCCCGGCGCACGCAGGCGAGCTGGGCATCATCCCCGCCAACATGACCGACGCCGGACTGTTGGTGACGGGTCTCGGCTGCGAGGAAGACCTCTGCTCAGCCAGTCACGGGGCGGGAAGGGCGATGTCGCGGCAGGAGGCGCGGAACAGCTTCAGTCGTTACGCCCTCAACCGGCAGTTGGCGCAGCGGGGTGTCACGCTGCTGGGCGGCTCCACTGAGGAGGCCCCAGACGCCTACAAATCCATCGACGAGGTGCTGGCCGCCTCGGAAAAATTAATCAAAGTGGTGGGGAGAATCCATCCCCGCATTGTAAGAATGAACCAAGAATAGAAGATTATGCAAAAGACTTATATTCAGATAACATCGGGTCGCGGCCCCGAGGAGTGCTGCCGCGTAGTGGTCTTGGTGATGCAAAAGCTGATGCAGCAGGCCGCCGAACAAAATCTACCATGCAAACTGATTGACTACGAACCCGGGCCGAGCAACGGTTGTATGTTCTCGGCCACGCTGTCAGCGGAGGGCGACGAGGCGGCGTTGTCCGCGCTCGCCGCCGCGTGGGAGGGCTCGGTGTTGTGGGTGGCGCAAAAGAACCCCTTCCGTCCGTGGCACCGCCGCAAAAACTGGTTTGTGGGGGTGCACTTCATCGCCCCGATGCAGGCGCAGCAGGTCGATGAGCGGCAGATCGTCTATGAGACGCACCGCGCCTCCGGTCCGGGCGGGCAGAACGTCAACAAGGTGGAGACGGCGGTGCGGGCCACCTACCTGCCCACGGGGCTCAGCGTGACGGCCTCCGACGAGCGGTCGCAAGTCCGCAACAAGCAGTTGGCAAAGGAGCGACTGCTGATGCGCCTCGCCGCCGACCACGATGCCGAGAAGGCCCAGCGCGAGCGCGACGTCTGGATGAACCACAACACGCTCGAACGGGGGAATCCGGTGAAGAAGTTCAAGGGGGATTTGTGAGTTAGTAGTTAGTAGTTAGCAGTTAGCAGTTAGTAGTTAGCGGCAGGGGCGAGGGACTTGGAACCTAAAACGCCACAGATGCTATAATTTCGGATGCGGGCAGTGCTTTCCACCAACCACTTCCCCGATTCTACTATATTTTTTTAATTAAACCTCATTTCGTTTTTCTCTTTTTCATCAGTGAACTAAGTTCATGTAATAAAGCCTCATTCTTTTTTTCTTGCTCGGCTCTGTCATTGACACCTTTCATATCAAGAAACCCATAATCTTCACCATCAATAGCAAAAAGAGCATCTTTCATATAATCCGGAAATCGCTGTATTAATTCTTCTGCTTTTGTAAGACAGGTGGAGATGACGATTTGGCGTGAGAACATATAGAAAAACGCTTCATCCTCAACAACAGCCTTGCAGGGGATTCGTAAATAACGGAGTTTGTTGCACGATTCAAATGCGTGTGTGCCTATTTTTTCCACACTTTCTGGCAAATGTAATGAAGCCAGTGAACTACAATCACTGAAAGCAAGTTTCCCGATTTCACGGACATCCGAAGGAATGAGTATGTTCTCCAAACTTTGGCAGTCATAAAAAGCACTGTCGGATATTTTAGTTACCGATTTAGGGATAGCAAGGGATTTAAATTGGCTCCCTCCCATTCCGCAACCCTGGAATGAACTGTGACCAATCACTTTCACTCCTTCTGGGATAACTGTATTACAGCAACCTTGGATCAAAGTATTCGTCTTTTTACAAACTACCGCGTTGCAATCGTTTCGACTATCGTAAAACTTATTGTTCGGATCTACTGTGATTTTTGTCAATGGACAATATGCAGCAAAACCCTCTGCGATTGATTCCACTGATGCAGGGATGTGAATTTCTGTAAGATTCTCACATACAGAAAAAGCCCTTTCTCCGATTATCTTAATCGAGTCAGGGATTATTACCGCTTTAAAACCACGCGAAACGGTATTTGGATTAAGTTTTCTGATTTCTACAACTGGTTTTCCGTTTGAATCGGTTGCGGGGATAACCAGTGTGTCACCTGGATGATACGGACTATCAACAACAGCTCCTTTTTCTATTTTAAACATAGCAGTATAATGAACCTCTATTATCACTTTTTTCTCGCAACATCCCCAGTCCCTGCGAGGTTCATTAATCAGAGCCGGAGATATGACGCTGCAAAATTACATTTTTTTCATTCCACAAAACTCCTATCTTATCGTGAACAAACCAAATCCAACATAGATATATTCGTTTTTTTTCGCGATTTCTTATCACAGACCGAACAACGTCACGACCAGCCACAACAGGCCGACAAAGAGCAACGCTTCGATGAGGAATCCGATAAAACCGCCGAGAAGGGCGAACGGTAGCGTCAGGAGGCCCCAAAGCCAAGAAAGCAGGTCAAGCAAAACGGGGCCGAATATTTTGATAACGACCACCACAAGCACTATTGTCAGTATTATGGAAAGTATCATTTGTCCTTTGATTTTATCGGGATTATCTTATTTGATTTTCCTTCTCACTGTCCTCAATATCTCCACCATCGCCCAAGTGTCTTGCTGACAGTATCGTTTCAAGGCTTCCCGACGGTCCTCTTTGGTCTTCAAACCATAGGTGGTCTCTTTTGAGTCGTAGTTGATGTAAGTGATGTACGCTTGCACACCGTTGCCCACATCCATACCCTCGTAGGTAAGTTCGGGCACGAGTGCTGGCAATGTCTTCTTGATGGAATAGCTTCCGGAGAGGTCTTTGTGGTAGTAGTTGAAAATATCGGAGTTTTTCATTCCCTTGTACATTTCCTTGTTGTTCTTCAACAGATGCATCAAATCCGCCGATTTCTCACAGATGGCAAGCAATTTGGCACTGTATTCCGGGAAGAGTTTGGCAAGCTCTTTCAGCCGCCCAATTTCAAAGCTTGTGTTCTGTGCAAGCATTGTTCCTTTGAGCGTGCCGTCCTCGTTGAACTCGAAATGGTCAATGATGGCTTCTGCCAATGCCCTGCGTTCATCATCATAGCACTCTTCGTTTAGGAAGATGAAATTGTCCTTCTCCTTGCCACAAACACCCGGCTCTCGTTCAATATGCAACGAGAACTCAAACACCGACTGCCTGTACGGTTCTTCACCGTGGAAGCGTGGCAACGGACAACCAAATGTTTCAAAATCGAAGTGATAGATGGGATATTCGAGCTGGTCAAACCAATACTGCATCTTTTCTTTATCGACATACTCCGTGCCGTTGTCGTAGCAATCACGTTGGATGAGATGCTTTTCCTTCACCAACCATTCCATCGGCACATCGTCAAACTTGTAATATCCCTCGTTAATCAGTTGGTACTTGCCTTCGATGCCCCAAGCTGTGAAACTTTTGTGGCTATCCAGATACTTGTTTGCCGAATTGGTATCCGGCACATCACGAAGCCTTTGAAAACAATAACTCCAAAAAGGACATTCAGTGTTCTCTCCCCAAGCACAATGCTTGCCGACATCAACCTTCTTGGTCAAATCGTGTGGGGTTGAGATATAACTTTCAAGGGTGGCAATCTCCTTTAAGATTATCGTCTGATACGCTTCGGTGGTCTCGTTCATATCCAAGAATGTGACAATCTCCTGACCACCCATATTGTTGTATACACATTTGCCGTTTTCGTCAAGAGTTCCATCATATTCATACTCACTATTGAGCACGGCAAGATAGTAATTTACGGGGCGATTGTCCCCCGCTTGACGAAGGGCGTGTTCTATGACGAATCTCTGGAAGGCAAGGTCGTGTGGATATTTCCCGACATCACAATACCGATTGAGCAGAGCGTTCTTCTTCAGCTCGAAATTCTCCGAAGCATATCCATTCACCTTACTGTCAGCCGTATTGAGTCGCCAGATATTTCCGTCCTTGACAAACAAAGGATACGGTGTTCCTCCACGATTTCCTTTCTTATCCGAGAAAAACAGTCCTGTCTTGCCGCCCTTATCGTCTATCTTGAAGATGTACTTGCTGTTAGTGGTGGCTTTCATCTCGATGATGTTGATTTCTTGCTCGTTCTCGTTGTATATGTCTACATAGCAACGATAGGTGTGGTCATTGTGCTTGTACTCAAAGAACCGCTGTCCGTGTACATCTTTGGAGTCTGCTATTAAAACACCGTGGAACTGTTTCTTGGCTACCTTCAAGGCTTCTTCCTCAACTTGATTGTAGTAAGGGAGCAGAGCGTCAAGTTCCGGGCGTGGTGTGGCATCGAACTTTTCGTCATCCTCTTCGGAAAATCCTGACGATGCCATACTTTCCGACAACTCTTCCAACCGTTCTTCCCGAAGTTCTCGTTCGATGTCAATGTCGTGTTCTCCCGAAGGATTGTGTTTCAATTCCATCGGAAAATACATTGGGCACCGTGTCCAGTTGATGAATCTTGATTTCGAGATATACATATTACTTTTAGAATTTTAATTCTGCTTTGGAGTATCGATATGTGCTCTTATGTTTAAGTTTTAGTCTTCGTTACATTCGGTAATCTCCAATTTGTCATCTTTATCTCTCCATTTCAGTTCTGCCTTCCCATCCCTGAAAAGAGCCTCGGCTTCTTCTTTCGACCCAGCCTCAACAAAGTAACAGGAAGTAATAGTTTGGATGTACTCCAAGTTGAAAATCTTCTTGATTGTTTTTGTGTCGAAAGTCACAGATTCACTCTGTTCCACTATTAGTGTATGCAGTTTTTTCGGCAACAGTTGCTTGTATGCTTCTCTTTCATTGTCAGGCACTATTATTTTGGTCAAATTTGAGCACTCCAAAAAGCAATCTTCGCTAATCTCCTTAACCGACCCTAAAAATGTCACTTCTCCCAATTTCTCACAGGCACTGAATGCTTCCGTCCCAATCTCGCAAACAGGAGCAGGGATAGTGATTTTAGTAAGACTTTCACAACAGCAGAATGCCCCATCACGAATCTTTCTTACAGAAGATGGAATATTGATGTTAGAGAGTGATGAGCAGCCGCTGAATGCAGAATAATCTATTAGTTCAAGAGATTCGGGCAGTATTACATCGGTGAGGTTTTCACAATTAATAAAAGCCTCTTCGCCAATGGAGTAGACAGAATCCGGAAATATTACAACCCCAATATTTTGATTGGAGTCGAATGCTCTGTACTTGACGTATTTTGTCCTGGCAGGAATTCTTACAACATAAGGGGATTCTACGTCTCCTTTATACTGTGAAACAGCATTTGCCAGCTGTTCGCTGTTGGAAGCCCGAAACACGGGTCTGCCTTCATACATTTCAATTTTATTTGCCATAATTGAATACTTTTTTATTCAGTTTCCGTACTATACTCTATTTATTCCATTGTTCTGTTCAACAATCACATCCTTGATAAAACGAATTTGACCTCAATGATTATTAAATATCATAACTCATAATATATTCATCTCCTGTTTTCCAAATGTCAAACTGTCCGTGATAGACATGTCCTATCATCTTTATGAATTCATCAATCGGCTGGGGATACCGGGATGTTTTAGACTTGCTGTTCATTATATTAGATAAGCACAAATAGTATGTATGCCCTTCAACAACAAACGGTTCAAAAGCAGTTTTTGGGGGAGGCGTGGAATCGTCACACAAGATACTTCTCAAACAGAAAAATCCATCCTGAGAGAGTGAGAGATACTTATTCCCTTTCTCTTGGGTTCGAATAAACGGTGCAAGGCTATCAAGCAAATCGTTGTCTCTAAGGAATCTGAACACCGCCAAAGCGAATCGTGTCTCGGCGGATTCTCTTACCACAACTGCTCTCAATAGCTCGCCCAACTTTTTATAAGCAGCATCCTCAGCCCAAAGATAAGAAGGATATTCTGGATACAACAGATACTTGTACTCCAAGGCTTCTTTGTAACGATTGTCTATCAAACAGGACATAATGGCATATTGGGCTATCAGGCCAGAGGCATCATCCTTATGCTTTTCAAAGAGGTAGGCGCCAAATCCGTATGCAGCAGTATGACCCGTGCATTTCTGTTTGTCTTTGACAAAACCTAAAGTATGCCTCAGCGCCTCGCCTGCTTCCGCGGCAACAGACGCCCCCGATGACGCCACACTGTCCAACGCCACCAGACTGCCGTATTCAGCCATCGGTTCTTCCATATATTTCAGCGGATTTCGCAAACCGGTTCCCACGTGAAAATAGAACGAATGGAAATATTCGTGGAGCAGCACCTGTCCCATCAATAATTTCGGCTCGCATGGAACATTCTTGGCAGCCTCCTCAATGGAGTCCAAAAAAAGAATCACCTTGGAATCCCGACCATTGTTGTGGTACAAACCCAAATATGGTGTTGATTCTTTACATCCCGCAGGATTGTCCATAACATCCTCCAGTTTCTCGCGCTGTCTTTTCCATACATTAAGCATGCCGAAGTATTCTTCCGGCAATTCCTTCCGTTCCAATTTGTCCGAAACATCCTGAATCATCTTTTCCAGTTCGGCAATCTCCCTTTCTAACTTGGCTTTGTCAGGGAATTCTGGACGTATATAACGTCCGTCATTGCGGCTAAGCACTAACTTCGTGTGTCGCTGAAGGTCTTCAATCTGGAAAAACAGCGATTTGTCAAGAAACAGCTTGTACTTTGCCAACCCTTGCAAGAAAGCCTCTTCATCCTGGGTTAGCGTATGTTCGGGCGGGTTGTCGTTGTCAATGTCATACCTGAATGACACATCTTCTTTTCTAACCTTGTTCCCGAAATACTCTTCTGTTAAGTTCTTTAATACTCCCATAAGACAAACTTTTTTGACATTTACTAAGGCATAGACCACCATCTTTTCCGAATCTCTTCGATTTCTTCATCGGTCAGACCCTCACGGATTTCCTTATCCAGAATATCGAAGAGTTCGGATTCTTGGACGAACCCCACTTCTTGTTTGTAGCCATATTCTGTATCGTGAGCACTTATGATGTATGTCCCTTCTGCCTCATCATATTCGACACGAACCCAGCCCGGATGCCATGCACTAGTGTTGATGGAGAATACCAGTCCGTCGGTGATTTCCTTTGGACATTCGTACCCCCATTCGGACAATGTTTCGGGGTGTTCATTCAGGATTTGCAGTATTTTCTCGGTGGGGTTCATCTTTTCCATATTAATTATATCTTCTATTCATCTTCAAACATAAACATCAGGCGAGAGACTCCTTCCTCGGAAACCTCGGCCAATTTTATGAGCCGTTCATACAATTTCGTCATTGTCTTTTCTTCCTCTGCCATTTCCTGGAGAGTGGACAGCTTCATCGTGAAGAAACACACATCCGAAAACTTTTGCTCGCGGATATACTTATTAAGAATATCATGATCGAGATTTTTATAATAGTCAAAAAAAACTGACATATTGACTAGCTTGTTGTCAATTTGGATGCCAGACCAATGGTCTGTTATATGCCCAATTGTACCATCCTTATAATGAATGGAAGCTCTTCTAACGTCGCCTAATTCCTTATAATCCGCAGGCGCTTCATTAAACTTTTTTGCTTCTTTTCTAATGGCTTGTTTCATAAGATGGACTTTGTCACATCCGTTTACTTCTTCCGACCACCGGCCTTTGGAGGTCCATACCGTAATTTTTGACATGTTAATTTATGCGATTACCTATACATCGCGAGGTTTTTAAATTCATAAGACTTCAATTTTAAACAACTTTACACCGTTCTTCCTCCAAGGTCCGTTAAACAGAATCTGAAAATATGACGTTGCGAAAATAACAATTTTATTTATATGTCGGAGAGTCCATAACTATTTAATTGACAATAAGTGATTTTACCCAAATATCTTACTCGGCATCACCATCATCATCTTCATAATAATCCTTATACACAGCAGTGTTTTCTATCTTATTTTCGCCTTTGTTTGTTGACATCGGTTTTATGCCAAGTTCCTCCAATTGTCTTGCCTGTTGCATCAGCCCGCCATCTTTGTTTCCAAGATCTTTGCTGAGTTGCTGGCATTCCTTTTGGGCTGCACCAATATTTTTATTGATATTATCCACCTTAGTTAAAATCTGGTATATTTTGTCGTATATCAGACGTCCGCGTTTTGCTATTTTCGAGACATTCCGTTCCTGCTGTTCTGTCTTCCAGATGTTGCGCACAACAAACAAGATAGGAATAAGATTCCAAGGAGTTACTATTGAGATATTCCTATCTGCCGCATATTGAAAAAGATCAACATCGGAGTATTGCTGTGCTGCCGTCATCGCCGACTCTACAGGTGAGAACATCAGAACAAAACCGGGATTATTGTACTCTTTGTTCTCTTGATACTGTTTTTTCGAAAGATTTGTAATTTGGGCTTTTACGGCGTTGGCATGCTCTTTGAGACATCTTACACGTTCTTCTTCACTGGCTGCATGAAAGCTACGCTCGTAGGCTGTCAGGTTGGTTTTAGCATCAATAATGATGCATTTGTTTCCCGGCAGGTGTACTAGGCAGTCGGGACGGTCTTGAGCAGATTTTGAGTTCTGTGCAGAGACCTGCATGGTGTAGCCCATCTCACCTTCCGGTATGCCGGCAATCTCCAGCACTCGTGCCAATTGTGACTCACCCCATTTCCCTTGTACGCCATTGCCCCCTTTGAAGACATTGGCGAGATGGCTGGTTTCATTACAAAGCTCTCTATTCATGTCCTTCAGCGAGGAAATCTGTGTGTTGAGATCAACATTCACTTGCTCTTTGGTTTTCCTCAACTCTTCTCGCATTTCCTTCAACGACTCCCGTAGAGGTTCCAGCACTTCGGAGTTTCTCTTCTCAAAACCACTTTCTTTCTCGTCCATCAATTTCTTTGCAATCTCGCCAAACTTAACTTGCATGTCATTGTACCACACTTTCATATTCTGCATACGTTCTTTCAGCTCTTCTTCCTTGTCTTTCACATTGGCCTCTGAATTGCCTAGTTCACGAGATAATTCTTCCTTTTTCCTCTGAAGTTCACGGTTCTCTTCATAAACACGATCCAGCTCCTGTTGTTTAGACTCTAACAAAGCCTGCGTTCGTGTCAGCATGTCTTTTGCTTCCTGCGATTTGCCATCTCTGGAAAATCCACTTTTTTTATAGATAACGATGATCGTTGCAACGACAACTATTGCGACAACGACAATTGCAATAAAAATTATAGTAAGATTCATATTATTAATGTGTTTAAGATTTTCTTACGAGAAATTATTGTCTTTTTTTTAAGGTTTTATCATCCATCAAACAGGACACATTTGCGTACAGGGCAATCAGATTTGAGGCCTCTTTTTTGTGATTCTCGTAAAGGCAGGCGCCAAATCCATAACCGGCGGTATCCATCGTGCGCAGTTGTTTGCTCTTGATAAAGTCCAACGCTTTTTCCAGCGCATTCTCCGCATCTTTGGCGATGGGCAACCCCGATGACGCCACTCTGTCCAACATTACCAGACTGCCGTAATCGGCCATCGATTCTTCAATACATTTCGGTGGATCACCCGCGCCGGTCCCCGCATGGAAATGGAAGGAATGGAAATATTCGTGTAGCAGGACCATCCCCATCAGGAGCATCGTGTCATACGGATTGTGCTTGGCACGCTTCTCGATGGCGTCCACAAAAAGGACAACCTTGGAGTCACTGCCTCTATTGTAATATACACCCATAGGAGTCGAATCCACACTCTTCCCAGGATTGTCCAACAATTCCTTCAGCTTCTCGTTCTGTCTCACCCACTCTTCTTCCCATATCTCGTACAAATCCCAGTTCTCTTCCGGTAATCTATCATCCCACAGCTTTTCCCGAAAATCTTCCAGCATCTTTGCCAGTTCAGTTAACTCATTTTCGGACACATCACGTCCGGGGGATTCGGAACCCTTAAAACGACCACCATTCATACTGAACTCTAATTTGGTGTGCCGCTGAAGATCGGCAATCTGGAAAAACAGCGACTTTCCCAAAGGCATGGTATAGGTGACCAAGGCGTTCAAGAAAGTCTTTTCCTCCGGGGTCAGGTCACGAGGGGTGAACTTTTCGTCAAGACTGTATTCCATCACCACATCTTCTGATATGAACAAACACACCTTTGTCGCCTGCAGTGCCGTATGCGCTGATGTTCATTATTTGATAACCATACTTGTCGTATGGCGTGATGGATCCCCCCGAACCCAGGTTCAACACCAGCTCATTCGGCATACTGTTAAAGGCTTCTTCAATGGAGTTGTATATTTTGCGAGAAAAGAAAAATTCTTTCAAACGTCTATCAATCTCTTCCACAGAAACCGTTTTCCAGTCCACACCAGGGAATGTCTTTTCTGAAATATATTCTTTGACAGTATCCGATCCCACCCGATAATGATAATCCACATAGTGCGTCGGCAAGCCGATAATGCGCTCGTATTTATTGCCCACCGGCACTTTATTGCGACCACTGACTTGTAGATAAAAATCTTCCTTGTCTTTTGTGTTGATTTTCATTTCCCACTTAAGACCCTTGACATTAGCCAGTTCACGTTTAAGAATCTCTCCCAAGGTCACATCTTTTTGCACCATCTCATCCTCATCCACATAACCCGGGACGCGGGCAATACCTTCATGAAAATAACAGTTGCCCCCATAAAGAATCAACTCATCCAGACCTTCCATTTCGTCTTCAGTGTGCGAAAGGATTTCTTCTACCACTTTGTGATCTTCTTCGTGCTTTCTCCATCTATTGGCCAATAATTCCTGACCTTCGGCAAAGGTGTTGACGTGACCTAAAATGCAACGGTTGTCTGCATCTTCACTCCATACTACAAATTTTGTTTTTTTCTCTTTCATAATTTATAAGCTGTTTAAATTTTAGGTATGCTATAAAAAATCACATTTTCAATCAGACTGGCTATACAGGGAGCATACTTTAACCGGTTTTCCAGTCAGTTTAGTCACCATTCAGCATATCGTCCAAGATATCCGATAAATCTGCTTCCTTGACCAATCCGGATTGTTGGGAGAGGCCGTTCTCCTGATTTGTAAGTCGTATTGAATAGCGGTTTTCTGACTCATCATACAGAATTCTCACAAGATAATCGTGGTTGTTATAAATCGCCTTGTATTCCAGTCCGTCTTTGAGTCTGCTGATACCGTCTGCATGATGCATATGGAATGTTCCGCCAATTCTGTTTTCCAACTTGACCAGTGTATTCGTCATGATATTCAATGTCAACACATCCTCATTCCACGATTCTTTGTAATCATAGATTCCGTGAGACTTGAGGTGTTCTGGTATTGTCTCGTACAACTCCTTGAAAACCTCGGGCTTGAATTTCCCCATTTCTTCGATTACGGGTGATTCATCGTCCCACTGTGTGTTGATTTTGATGGTGTGGTTCTTGACATCAAATTCGATGCTGCGAAAAATCGCATACAGAAGAGAATGCTTCACAGGCACTCCAATGTGTGTACCCCATTTGTGGATGTGGAAACCGCCATAACGATTGTTGAACACAATAACACCCTTGCATTGTCTGATGTACTTGCTATAAAATTCACTAAGACAACCGTGAGCTAAATATACAGAGTGCTGCTTTATTTCAGGGTATTTGTCACTGCCATTACACTCAGCCCAAAGTCGGCGCGCTTTTTCAATATTATCTTCTTTCATCTTTCTTTTTTTCTTAAATTCATCTATGTTTATTTCAATATTTCACTCTGTCGTCGCTTTGTTTTTTTATTGCCCTTCCATTTCAATCCATCTCATTCGGGTCAAACACCATCTCGCCCAGGTGGATGGCAAAAAATGTCACACCAGCTGAAACTAACTTCGGGAAACTGAAGAAGCGTCCATTTTCATCCACTTCGACGGTATAGAACTTCCCGTTCACCCGTACCATAAACTCGGCACAATCAGGAAATTCTTCCAAAAGCTCGCCTACCGTGATGCTGTCCGATTCATTGTCTTCGTCGTAGCACAGGAAGAGTTTTCCATAGTCATACCACAGACAATTCACACGATACACACTCAACACATTACCATGCCACAATTGGGGCAACACCTTGAAATTGAGGAATCCTTCCTTATCAACCTTTTTCAATTCGGCCTCAATCTGTTGCGTAGTGAGGAGTCGCACATCCCTATCCATCGTAAACTGGCAAAAATCCTCCTCCTCGTCGTACTTGAAGATGGCACCGTTTTCGTATGGCTCGAAGTTCAGCATTTCCCAACCTTCTTGTATCACCACTCCGAGCGATGCGTCCAGCAAGCGAAACATCGCCAAAAGGTCTTCCGCCGTGGCCGCGCGCTTCTTCTTGCCGGTTGTTTCCAATACGGCAATGTCCTTGCGAAGTTTGATGCCTTCCACGTACATATCATCACCGTCGTACATGTACTCCAAAAAGATGTTCGGATTCTTCTCCACAATCTGTTCCAGATCTTTCACGATCTGCCCGACCGTCGCATTCGGTTTTTGCAAAATAGTCATCTTTTCTCTATCGGGAGCCTCTGTTATAACTCTACCTCGTCACACCTTCAGACCCTGCGAGGCTCCATAAGACAGCATCTGAAAATATGATGGCGCGAAAATACAATTAATATGGGGGGTTGGCTGTAATTTTGCTAGTAGCAAAGTCAGGACATAAACATCTTCTTTTTTATTTGGGCGAGCCGGCGCGCCAAGCACCATTCTCCACCAACGTCCCGAATTCCCCCTCAATAACCATTAACCATTAACCATTAAAAGGCGCGCCGTCGGGCTTTCCGCTACAATGATTTTGGCCATCCATTTTCGTAGGGGCGAATAATTATTCGCCCCTACAACCCGTTGTCAGACAATATTTTACAATCGGAAAGGCCAAAATCATTTCCGCTTCAATCCCTCTCGCGCGCCCGTCCGAAACATATCCCTGTTTCGCGGCGAACTACCCAATTCCCTCGCCCGGAATTTTTCCCCGCGCCGCGAACATCGCGACCCGGGACAGCCTGCGGGGAACGACAATGTCTCCGTAGCTAACGTTCAGTATTTTCGTCTTTGATACAGCGGACGGCATGACCTTCGCTAAAGTTGGTCCCTAATGCCTGTGTGGGTGAGAGGAAAGGCAATGTCGTGTGTATTCCCAAAGCAGCAGCACCCTGCGGAGTTTTCCATGTGCAGGTCCACCATTTGCCCTCTCCTCCGAAAAAGCTGCATGTCGGCCCCACATATCTGCCAGCCATCAAACCTGTAAAGCCTGAAGCATTGTTGGTGTAGGAATACCATTCCGGGGCGCAAGGGTTGGAACTGTTTTCCGTATTGTAAATGAGCATTCTGGCAGAAATGGCCTTGGCAACATGCGTGGAATCATCGCCACAGTAGTAAAGACTGTCTTGCGACAAGAACTGTTTTAACACTTGGAACTCATCGTAGGTAGGCACGTGCCACCCTTTCGGGCAGATTCCCTGCACTCTCCTCCCTGACGTGTCTGAAGAAAAAGGAGTATATACCACAGCGGACGTGTCACTGTGAATGACTGCCATCCAATTGTAAAGGTAACCGTATAGATCCACGTGGTTGCTGTCCAAGCCAGGATAGTGCCTATAGGCCTGAGTGCAACTCACGTCAGTGCTAAAGGGTATCTCGTCCCCATTGTCATAATGGGTAGTCCGCAAGTTTTTCTGAAGCCAGCACTGGGATCCGATCTGGACCGTTGGATACTCGTTGCCGTCAAAGTCCGACACGGTTTCGGTACCGGGACAAGGGTTGTTTCCGTAGGAGGTGATGACATCAAAGTAGAATGGCAGAAATTTGTCTTCCAAAGCCAGATAGTCCAGACTTTTTTGATACACTTTACCATTAACCGTCACATAACCCGTGCAGATGAAGCAATCATAATAGGAAAAGGAATGGGAAGATTGTCCCTTGCCTTGTTTTTTCCCATCTTCTTTGGAAATCATTCCGGAATAGTGAATGGCAGTATGTCCAGCGTCGCCGGTATTGATGATTTTTTCTGTCACGGCAGCTTGCGAAGTCTTTGCGGTCAACAGGCAGACTTGGGTGTTGGACAGGGATATGTTGAAAATATGACAACCCTTTTCGATATGTCCACTCCATTTATGCAGAACTTTTCCGGAAAGATCCGCCAGTGTTAGCGTAGTATTGCCGCTTTTGGGCAGCCAGAGTTGTGCCACAGCGTTGCCATTCGTGGGGTTGGGAGAGACCTTCAATTGAGCAGAAGGATGTTGATCGTGCGTGGTTATCCCCACACCCTGGCTCATCACAAAGACAGTGTCCGTAAAATAGATGGTTTCTTGCCAATTTGCATCCCAGTTAAAGATGGTAACGCTGTCTAACGGGATATAATCTGATTCAAAACTTTTCCCAGTGAAGGTCAAAGTGAGCGATTGGGACATCAACAGCAGGCTGTTAGACAAGCACACTGTTAAAAGAAGAGAAGTCAACAACAATCGTTTCATCTTAAGGGATTTTAGTTGGGATCTCTGTTTTTACCATTTCTGCGCCACACCTCCAGGCCCTGCGAGATCCGTTAGACAAAACCTGAAAATATGACGCTGCAAAGTTACAAAAAATCATACATCCGGCAGAATATGACATTTTTTTTAGACTTACATTTCTTCTTTTTTTATTTGGGCGAGCCGGCGCGGCTTAGGGGGCGACGCTTCCAAGCGTTGCAAACACACACTCACGACCCAACGTGGGGAGACGTTGTCCCCTCCCGCCGCGCCGTCGGGCTTTCCCTTTGTTCCTCATGAAACGCTACACCATTCCGCGAGACGCGCCAGCGTCGAGCGGAACCTCCTGCCCGCCAGGGCACACAAAAAAGCCGCTCCCGCAAACTTTTAAGGAGGAGTCTTTCATCCAATATACCTTCTTGCAGGAACGGCTTGTGCGGGTATGTCTATTTCTCTTCCCTCTTGAAATACACCCCGTTTTCGTTCAACCAATCGGCAATCAGCTCGATGCCGTCTTCGCAACCGAAGCGTGTCTTCATCACCTCGAACAAAGCAGTGTTGTTCTCGCAGTTCAACAGATGCCGCACAGCGAGCGTGTTTAAAATTGGCATATCTTTAAATTTTTAATAATAAATAACTTTTGACGCGGCAAACACTCAAATTCCCCTCCTGTCAATGCTGTACCAGCCGAGATCAAAATCATCTATGTCGAGATCGATGCCGTAGCGCGGGTTGCCGTAACGGTCTTTGCCCATTATTTCAATGCTGTAGCACTTGCCTTGTCAATCTGCCTTTTCAGTTCCCGTTCCAGCAAATCCGCAGCAAGGAAATTGTCTCCCTTGGTGAGCTGGTCGATCCAGTCGGCGAGTTTGGCAAGCCGTTCCTGCTGGTCATCGCCTCCTGTCCCATCCGTCGAAGAATCATTTGCCGAACTCTGCGATGAGGACTTGTCACCGTTCCGCTCATTCATAATGACGGTCAAATTCACCATAAAATCTTTCAGGAAGCCAATGTAAGGGTATTCGTCCTTGTTGTCTTTCAGGTGTTTGAGCAGCGTTTGGACATCGCGGCGCAGTTCGGTCATTCGGATGGCATAGTCGTGGTCGTGGCAGAACTGTTTCATCACAGTAAAGTCATAGTTATGGAGGTAGTCGCTCACTTTGTCGTGGATGGCCTTGAACTTCGGGCTGAGGTGGGCGAGGTGCTGGAACGAGCAATCGGGCTGGTCGATCAGCAACGCCAGCAGGTCGATGTACTCTTCGTCGGTGAGGTCTGCCGTGGCCGGGAACAACCGTCCATTCGCGTCGCCTTTCCAGTCGAAGAGGTGGATATCGAAGTGGTACAAATAGCGGTAGTCGTCAAGGTCTATGTTGGTGAAAATATTGTCATCTGGCCATGGTTGCGGTAGATTTTCGATGTCATAGCCGATTTCACAAACTCGGTCTCTGAACTCATCGGCACGGTCCTCGTCGTCCTTCAGTTCAGGATCGTTGCGGATTTCCTCCTTCAGGGCTTGCACGCGGGCAACGATGTCGTCGGCAAGCGGGATGAAGAATTCGTCCGCATAGCCGGTTTCCGTTTCTTCAGTGTAGCAGTGGTAGCATTTGTCCCGTTTCTTGCTTTGCAGGAACTCCGCCGCCTTTTGCTGGCGCCACTCGTGGTATTCGTCGCTTCTTTTTCTGTATTCAGCCAAGATTTCTTCATCGCTGAACTCTTTGTCTTTGGTTATTATTGGCATACTTTTAGGGTTTTATGATGAACGATTTTTTTACGCGGCAAAAATAGGGGAAAAAGGAAAATGGTGGATTTTTCTGCGAGTAGCAAATACCATTCGATTTGGGAAAGCGAAAATTACGCACACGATATTTCATTCTTAAAATCAATATCTTACAATTTCAATTTCCCTATCTTGAATGGTGGGTTGAATGGTTTCACCCCAGCAATTCGCCCAGTAGAGACCGCATCGTCTCGGCGGCAAAGGTACACTTTTTCTTGTTTGTGACATACAACAACAAGCACTATTTAGTGGTCTATGTTGATACGAGGTAATCCTTTTGTCCCGATTGCAAATCTCTTACCCCTTGTGACTTATTTTTTTGTAGTTTTGCCGTGTAATATTTTATTGTTTATTCAATTTGATAGGATGAAAGAGAATTGCATTTTAGAAAAGTATCTTGAGGCATTTTCCAAGATGAACAGGAATTCCAAACGCAACGCCAAGCGGACATTTAAAGCACCCCACAAACCGATTCTCCTTTTGTCGGTTACCAGTCTGATAAAAAACGGCACTATTAACGAAAATAAAATCCTACTGGATAAAATTCTGATTTCTGAGTATAACAAATTTTGGAATGAAATTGTTGGTGAACTCGAAAAAGAACTCGCCCTTTCTAATGAGAGTTATCCATTTGAGTGCAATGTTGTGTTACCAATTGTTCACCTCGATAAAACTTCATCCTTTTGGCATTTGGTAAAAAGTGAACAATGGAAAGAACGGAAATATTATAAAAATGATAATTGAATTGCCCGCTTCAATTTTGGTTTTCATTTACTTACAATCTTAAAAGTTAAGTCTTGAATGGGAGTTTGAATGGCTTTTCCATCAAGAATCACACCGTTCGAATCACCTGAAAAATAACAAGTTTTCCCGTTCCCGAAACTCATTGGACAGCACCTCATTAGTCTATGCTGGAAAGTCAGTACCCTTTCTTAATTGTGGCGTACCGCGTGTATGCTTTCGTGCAAATGAAAGAGATTCTGACAGACCACTTTGAGCAACTGTAGTGTTCGCACCTCTGTTTGGTAGCAGGGAATCTTGAACCTGTTTCTATTTCCAAATATCCTCCTGCCGCCACTGATTGTTGAAGCCCAACTTATACAGCGGGATGTTTGGGTATTTTGAAAACAAATCAAGAATCTTGCTTTTGAAAAGATTATCGCATTGTACAGCATTACACAAATAAAGCATTGCCGAGATAACATAGAAAGGTCGCTTCGCTTGAAATGTGGTAAGAGGTATCTGCAACCACGGGCAGTTTGGATTGGCTACCCTCATAGGAGTTTTCACCATTGTCCTGCTCCACACTCGCGAATGGTGTGCCACTATGTTTCGCAGGTAAGACACTGATTCTAACCAACTTGAAAGTTCATTGTGGAAATTCAACCCGAATTCATTGGCAATGGCAGACTTTTGCGGAAGTTGGTGCTTCAAGTTTTTGTACATCTTGGACAAGTTGCCAAAAGTAGCCACTTCCAAAATCAGCCAAGCATCGGGGGGCTCAGGACTTTCCCAAATCTTCGGGTTGGCATTAGTGGTGGGGTGTTTTTGCTTGAAATCCTTCACAAAGATTTCACCGCTGCGGGCAAATTCATCTTGTAATTCATTGCGGTGCTGTTCAAATAAGTGTATGTCCTCAAACAAAGAATCGTTCAAATACCACAGTCCCCCGTATGCTTGCGACAAGTGGTAAATCATTTTGGTTCGGAGTGCTATCTCTATGATTTCAATGGCATAAAACAGGACAAGCCGCAACTCTCGGTCAAACTCGTATTTTTCCACCACATTTTCAAAATAGGAGTTGGGGGAGAAGACGTGTTGTGTCTTATCACTTTGCATATCCCACCAATATCCTTTCAGACGATAGTAACTGACTCTTTTCAATACTTCTTTTGCGGCAGTCTCGTCCTTGAAAAGCATCCCTCTGCTTTTAAGCAGTTCAATTTGCTCGTTAATATTTCGTGACGGTTTGTTAGTCATAGTAAAAAAAATGACCCGCAGGCAGTTCTTATGGTATGCAAACGGGTACTGTTATCGTTTGAACGGATAAAACCGTGTCATTCCTTATATATCAAGGACAACATTCTGTCCTTACAAATGTGCGGCAAAAATACAATAAAAAATAATATCCTATGCTATGGCGAAAAATTTTTTTTCATCCGATGGATTGGCAAATTGTAGGACAAAAATCAGCAGTAATCATCAATAATCATCAATAGTGTCGCCACCTGTCCATTCAAGTCCCTGCTTCAATGTATATTGTTTCCTTGCACCTTGCTCTGTGAAGAAGGAGCCGAGGTTTGTGTGCAAGAATCCATCCGCTTTGGTAATGCCACATAAGTACCAATTCTTTGCCCAATTTTCCATATTTTTCAATGTCCGCTGGCTTTCTTCTTTACTGACGGTACGCATCCAAGCAAAGCTAGGGCTAACCTGTTCGAAGTTTCTGACATTTTTTTTGGTTTTCGGCTGCGAATACCAAAAAATCGGTTTGTCTCAATTCTGTCTCAGTTTTAACGCAAAAATCAGCAAACTACGTCTGTAATTTGCTGACTTTTATTGTTTTATAAGACTTTGAGCGGAAAACGAGACTCGAACTCGCGATTTTAACGCCAGCTTTCAAAGCCTCCACATGTTTCCCTAATTTGCTGATTGTTAATACTATATGAATTTCAATTCAAGGGATTTTCATCGGTTTTTGTCCCGATACTGTCCCGATACAATACAATAAAAATAACTGATTTTCAATCAGTTATCAGCACTTCATTTCGCCGATTCGACGTACAAAATCGGCGTTTCATTACTTAATCTCTCAAAGAGCGATGAGGCCAAGATGACACTGCTTGTTTATGGTCAAATTCTTGAACTCGTTGGATTGCAGCAACATAATGCTGCAAATTTTGCTACAAAATTTTGCTGCAAAAATACGCACTTTTTTGACACCAACAACGTATTATTCAATAAGATGGTAAATTTTTTTTCTTCAAAAAATGCAACAAAAAATGTAGCATAAAATGTATTACAATTCGGTTGCTTTTTAGGTGGAACGGTCACAAGCCAAAACTACAGGCCATGGACAGCTACAACGTCGTATATAACTATTGTAACAGATATGCTGATCGGATATGAAAAAATACTATTTTTGCGCACCTTTTGGAAGTCCATTTTCGCATTCCAAAAGGATGCCTCAAAGCCTCTCCCCTGGAATTGACGGTTGGAAATGATGAGGATTTGTCCAGGAGCGGTGAGAACATAAAATAATCGCTGGAGCGGTTTTGGGAGGTACGAAGTAGCCTGAATTGGCACGTCGTAGGAATTTTCGCCGAAGAAAACGGCATTATTCCGTTGGTTATCAGCAGTTTGGAAATAGCATAAAGTCCGAACCGCTTAAATTTTGCAATATTGTCCTCAAAGAGGTAAGACCACATTTTTTCAAAAAAATCACAAGACAAACAAGACAACGCTGATAATCAATAAATTACAGGCAAATTACAACAAGACAGTACTAAGTCTTAACAAGACATAACGAGATAAATCCGCCTTTGAGATTTTTCACAAGTACAATATGACAAAAATAGCAATTTTGTCTTGTTTTTATCTTCTTGTAAGACAATAAGATAAGTTAAAAACGGCTTTGTCTTGTTTGGCAAGCGAGAATAAGTGAAATATCGGCTTGGGTTTTAAAAAAAAATTTTGCTCTTACGAGATATTGATGATGTAAAACAACCTCCAAAGATTCTATTCAGAATCCTAAATTCGACAGTTTCTTTTCGAGAATTATTCATAATAATTTTTGGGCGACCGGGCACGCTTTCCACTCGAATTTCGCACTCCGTGCTCATAACCGTTCCAATCGTTGTCGCGGTATTCCGGAAACGGGGAAACGCATTCGACCAGCATGAATGCGTTTTCCCTTTGTTTATCACCTTGTCAACACCGTCTGCGGACGGTGGACGGCTTCGCCTTAAGAAAAGGCCTAAATATCGGGAATTTCGGGCGTTTTTGTATTTACAACACAATGGTCATTGGCGGCTAAAAAGCCGCCAAAACGGGCTGTTTTGCGATCAAAACAAGCCATTCCCAAGTCGTTGATAAACGTTTATAAACACCGCTTTTACTGCGGTGGACGGCGGCGGTGACGCCGTTTCCCAACGGCTGAACCGCCGTAAAGGAACAAATAATAATTGAATGTGGACGGCTTGATATTTACAACGTGGACGGCGGCGCGCGCCGCCGTGGGTCTTAATTTTTTATTTACAATCATATCCAGCCCGCTGCCGCCCGCGTGCTGTCGGTATGCTGTTTTTGTGCTGCTTTTAGTGTGTAAATAACTGAATATCAATAGAATAACTTTGCGCCCAAAGTGCCGAAAATCTGCGAAAATTTCCGTTAATTTATTGTAAATCAGCAAATTTTTCCCAAACTTTTTCCCAACTGTCTGATAATCAACGAAATAATTTTCAAAAAAAGTGCATTTTTATTTGGTGGTTTCCGTAAAAAGTTGTATATTAGTGACATAAAACAAAGGGGATAACAAACCCCGACAATTTACTAACCCTAAAAAATTGAGATTATGCAAGTAGATGATGTTTTGAGATTCACGAACCTATTAAAGAACCTTTGGAGATTGTACGCAATAATCCCCGATGACCGCAAAAATGACGTTTACGCGGATATTTGCCGCGTTGAATCCCGAATGAGCGCGGACACCTACACCCAAGTGATTGACAACCTAATTTCACTATGACACCAGCCCCGCCGCCCTCATTCATATTTCGTGCAAAAGATGAAACGTTTATCAACGGCGCGGGCAGGGCGAGAGGCGGGACACGTTACACTTTAACGGCTTTTTTTCAAAAAAAAAGCGTGCAAAAAACTGATTAGCAACAAGAAACGAAAAATAAAACTACACAGCCAAACGGCGCGGCGATTCAGACCCGCCCGCCGTTGATAAACGGAAAAACAAACGACAACCGCCGCCCATTTTCACACAAAATTTCAAGACAATGAACCAAACAACCATTTACAGAGAGCCGGAGACGGCGAAAGCCCCCGAAATCGAAATCCACTACAAAACCGCCGTAAGGCCGGCGCAACGCCCCCGAATCCAGAGCGCGCCCGATGTTTACAACACAATGACCGAAAACGGCGAAATGGCGCGGAATATGGAGTACAAAGAAATGTTTTTCGCCCTCTACCTGAACCAGGCGAACAAACTTTTAGCCCTCCACAAAATAGGCGAGGGAACGACCACCGCCGCCCCCGTAGATGTTAAATTTATAATGCAAGGCGCAATAATGACCAACGCCGCCGCGCTGGTAGTGTGCCACAACCACCCGAGTGGCAGCACCAAGCCCAGCCGAAGCGACAAACTACTGACGGAGAAGATACGCCAAGCCGCCGAACTTTTCGACATCCGACTGACCGACAGCGTGATAATAACCGCCGACAATTATTTTTCATTTGCCGAAGAGGGCATAATATAAGCGACAAAGAAAGGGCGGAACAGACCCCCGCCCGCATTAAATAACCTTTTTATTCACTTAAAATTTCAAAAAAATGGAAAAAAACACCAAGAGCGCGACCAGCGCAACGAGAACCGCAACCGCCAAGAGCGCAGCGAAAACCACAACCCCGACCGCCACGGCAGCCCCAGCCGCCGCGACACCCGCAGCCCCCGCGCTACGTCTTGTTAAGTCGGTAATCGTCCCCCCGATTGGAGGAACACCCGCCGAGGCGAAACCCGCGACCCCTGCAAAGACGGAAACACCCGCCAAGACGGAAACCAAGCCCGCCGCCCCTGCAAAGGTGGAGACGAAACCCGCAGCGGAGACCAAGCAGGAGAAACCGACCGAGGCAACCAAGGAAGCCCCCAAGACGGAGACCCCGCAGGAGCAGCCCGCCAAGGAGACCCCGAAAGCGGCAGCACCCGCCGCCGAGACGGAGCAGAAGCCCGCAGAACCGACACCAGCCCCAGCCCCCGCCCCCGCGCCGATGAGCGCGGAGGAAGCCGCCGCCGCCGCGATTCGAGCCGCCGAGGAAGCCGACCGCAAACGCCGCGAATCCCTCGCGGAAATGCAAAAGCGTTTAGACGAAGAACTTGAGAAACTCAACCACAAGCGCGAAATTGCAGAAAAGCGGGAAATGTTCATCAAATGCCGCGAGGATATAGAAAACTATATCGGCGAACTGGAGGACGAAGAAGAGTTTGAAACAAGCATCTGCCGCCTTTCCTTTGAACGCTTCACGAAAGACGGTTTAAACCGCGAGGAGTTCAAAAAGGTTATGACCGTATCAAACACGGCGATAGTAAAGAAGTTTTGCGAAGCGATGAGCGCGGAAATTTGCGCCAAAGTCGGCGAGATTGAAAACGAACTACTGACCGCCTAAAGAGGCAAAAAAAGAGGGCAGCGGCGCAATTTTCAGACCCGCGCCGCCGCCCTTTCACATAAAATTTCAGTTCCAAACAAGAACCAAAACCAATTTGCAAAAATATGGAAAATATCAATACAAAAACAGGAGAAATAACGGAAACAGCCGAAAAAGAACAGACAAGACCGTTAACCGAAAAGGAAAAGAACCGCGCCGCGCAATTCGACAGACTTTTAGCCGCCAGCGCGTTAGCCCGCCAAATCCGCGACAAAATGATTAACGAGGCCAAAAGTATGGCGCAAGCCATGTTTTTGGAATCCCAGCCGCTGAACTACTTTATATTAAATTTCGTGTACGCACCCGCCGAGGAGGGCACAACGGAGTTTAAAAAGTTCAACGAGTGGAAAAACGAGGGCTGCACCATAAAAAAAGGGTCGAAAGCGTTCCCCGTATGGAGCCAGCCGACCAGCCGCGACAAAAAGAAAGAGCAGGACGGCGAGACCGAGAGCGCACCCGCGCCCGCGTTGATGGAGAACGCCAACGGCGAGGACAACGGCGAGGAGAGCCGCAGCGGGCGCGAGCGTTTCAATATGTGTTATTTGTTCAGCAACTTGCAAGTAATACGCAGAGAACCCGCCGCGACCCAGCCGACCGAAAGCGAGACGGCAGAACCGCAGGAAGAACCCGCCGAGGAAGCCGCCGCCGTGATGGTCGCCGCCGCCATCGTCGAACCCGAACCGATAGAAGTTTTTTAGAAAGGAGGCGCGGCAATGATGGACAGAATAACAAAGGCACTCACGGCGGAAAAATACCACCTGCCGAAAGTCGGACAGTACACGGGCGCACAACTCGCGGAAATGCTGGAGACCAGCAACGCACCCGCCGCCACGGTGGAGGCATTCAGAAAATACGTAGTTTATGCCACTTTGAACGCCCCGAAAAGAATTGTAATACAGCCGCCCCAATAAGGACGGGAACAAGCCCCAACAAGGCGCAAAGATCCGAAAAAACGGAACTTTTGCGCCTTTTTTAGTGCAATTTTCCAAAAAAATTTTTTCCGCCATTCGGCGGAAAAAATTACGGCGGCATTCCGTAAGGGTTAATGACAGCCGCTTCCCGGAGGTCAGCATCTTTCTTTGAGGCGTCATTCTCCCCTTACTCCATATCTGTCCCATACGTTTTTCAGCAAGCGGCTTATCTTTGCGCAAAAAAACCAACCCTATGGCCACAAAGATAAGACGCGCCGAGGTGAGTTGTCTGGCATGATGGGATGGACTACGTCACGGATCGGGTTTCTTTGAAGCGTAGGATGTCGAAAGTACAAAACGATGATGAATCCTGTTCATACCAGCTTATCAAATCCGTAATTATCTGAAAATCACCTTTCGTGTGATTGTCTGTCCATTAGATTTTATCCGTAACATGTAAATTCCGTTCGGGAGATTGCCACGTTCCATCCGCAACGTTGTTTCCTCTGCAGACATCCGCTGTGTACGCAACACCCGTCCACTCATATCTAGCATATCCAGCGTGATTTCTGTGTGGGCATCACCGACCGTCACTACCACATAATCACGAGCAGGATTGGGTGCGATGGTTATCTGGGCGCTATTATACTCGTTCACGCCAGTCAATACCGTCAAATGCAACGTGATGATACTGTCACAACCGTTGACTGTCGTAAGTGTTTGCGTGTAGGTGCCGGCCGTACTTTCATTGAAACCATACTGTGTATAGGTCTCGCCCGCCGTGATACTGTCGCTAATGGTGATATTGTAAACAGGGTTCACCGTTAGATTCAGCGTATAAACAGTGTCGTTGGAGAAGTAGGAATAGGTGCCTGCTGACGTATATGTTTCCCCGTTCAGTTCAAAACTCTCGCCATCGCAAATGCTCTCGTCTAAAACGACATAAAAGGTATCAACCACCACCACAGTGTCGTCCGGCGTATAGAAGTCCACCGTCACATGGTCCATGAAAAGATTGTAACCGTAGTCGGAAGTTGCCTTGAAAATCACATACACATTCTCGTTTTGAGCAGGGATAGTCACAGAAGCGGTATCCCATCCGCTCATATTGGGATCGTGGCCGTAAACCGTGGTCAGAAGGGTGGCATTTGTAAGGTCGGATGTCGTATTGACGTAAACCTCAATCTTATCCTGTGCCTGATAAATGTCCTGCTTGTAATAAGCAAACGAGAGCGTCATGTCTTGTGGAATAGCCAATGCGGGAGAAGCCATTGTTCCCCAGCTGCCCGCAGGGAAACTCCAGCAGTTATATTTCACCATGCCGTTGCCCACGTAAGGCGTACAAGAAGGATAGCTGCCGGTGGAGACCAATTGCCACTCTTGCCCTGCCGTAGCGGCGTCTAACGTCCAGCAACCTAATCCGTTTTCAAAACTGTCGGTCCAAGGGAAATTCATAACGGTCTCACAAGGGGTGGAAAAAGTGTAAACCTGCGATGGTACCGACATTCCGTCGTTGTTGCATAAGGTGACAAGGTAATATTGGTAAACGGTATTATAAGGCAGGTTTTCAAGCGTATAATAGTTGTCCATATAGACCTCAACGGAGTCGTATAAGGAATCTGTAGTGGTCTTATAATAGACCATGGCACCGTATGCGTTGTTGGTGTATGTCCATGTGATTGTGGCTTCAAGGCTGTCCACGCTGGAGGAAATCTGTACGGGCGGGGTGCAGTCGGGGGTCTCAAACACGGCCACGTTGTCGATAAAGCAGCTCGGAAACATGTGGGTGGAGTTGGCCTTGCTGAACCAGAAGGCGATGTGGCGACCCGTGTCTGCGTAGGTGGCAAAGTTGATCTCTTTGGTTTCCCAAATGTTTGTGCTCCCTTCGCGCCAAACCGTGTCCACGGGCACAAACGTCAGTGTGTCATTTGGATCTGACATCACGCCCACCACCATGCGTGTGATGTTCTGCTGGGCCGATTTGAATTGGAACGACATCGAAACATTCTGTATTGACAGTGTGCTGTCCAGGATTGGCAGTATGAGATAGGAAGAATACGTGTCCATCTGCATGAACATTACAGACTGATTGGGGTCGCTTGCACTACCGCCGTTGATGAGAGGATAATAGCTGCCGTAAGCTTGGTTGTATTCCTGTGAAATCTTCGTCCAGCACGTGGGGATAGAGGAGAAGTCGCCGGGATATCCCTCGAAATCCTCCAACATGGGACAGGTCAGAACGCAGTTAGTATCTGGAGCGATTGGTTCGCCCGAACTGAACACAAAAACAATATTAGGCCGGTCATAATGGTTGCCGTGCGTACCTTCGGGGATAGAGTCCATAACCGTGGTGAAAGAAATCGGTGTTCCGTCCTGCACCCGGTTCCAACAATTGTTAATGGTCCCATTATTGACGTAAATCTCTGTTTCACAATCACCCATGCCAGGATAAGGATCACAAGCTTCACCTTCCACAAGTACAATCAGATTGCCACCTCCATAAGAAAACGGCTGCGGGAAGACAAACTCTTTCCAATAGTCATCCCATTGGATATCTAATCCTAAAGAATCATATACTAAAGTGGCAGCGGAAACCAATGAATTCCACGTCTGCGATAAATCAATGGCAGGATTGGAAGTTTCCAACAAATAGATTCGCACCCGTTTGTCCCCATCATTTACAGGATAGTTTCCGTATGTGATATGGTAGGAAAGGGATTCGATGCTTCCGGCTGAATGGTTGATCTCATTTCCGAGATATAGTGCAGCCGACAAGTGATAGCCGTATGCACCTGGCAAAGCCGAATGAATGGAAGTCGTTGTGCCACTGCCGATTGTGTCGGATGTAGTCGTTTGCGCCCGAAGCGCAAAAAACGGCAATATCAAAGCCGCCAAAAGAAGATTTTTTTTAAAGAATAATCTTTTTATCATATTGTTTTGACTATAATTGTTATTTCATTTTTCGTATGGCAAAAATACTATTTGTAAACCCGTTCAAACTCCCCTATTTGTGTGAGTTTTGATAAGGGACTACTTATTTTTGGCTATATCCATAGTGCCTTGTTTCAGCCCATGGTGGAGTATTTTGATAATAAACGCGAAAATGAATCAAGATAAGTTGAAGAAGATAGTGTACTTTGATGAATACGTCTCCCGAAAATAGCCATTTCTTGGGATATTGCCACACCCGGGAAATCGGATTTTTGCCGTCGGAAATATCAAATGGACAAAGAGTGCAAAACGGTTAACTGCAAATCCAAGCAAAAGTATTTTTAATCATAAATGTAAGCAACAATATTATGGACTTAAAAATTGGTGACATTCAGGAAACTGCATTGATAACGTTGGCCATTCGCGCCAGCGAGACCGACCGTCCAAACGCCAGAATAAAAGACTTCAAGGCGAAGGAAATCATTGACGCATTGGGGGTGGATGTGAGCAAGTACGACCCTTTCATGTCGCACGAAGGCGTGGTGGCGCGAACCATCATGTACAAGAACGAACTGGAAAAGATCATCAAGCAATATCCCGACGCTTTGTGCATCAATTTGGGCTGCGGATTCGATGACAAGTTTGTGCAGGTTGACAACGAGAAAATTACATGGTTTGATGTTGACTTGCCCGACATTATGGCTGTACGCCGTAAAATATACCAAGACCGCGACCGCTGTGTGATGAAGGAAGGGAGCGCCCTTGAATCGGAGTGGACAAAGGATCTACCCAAACGTTCCACCACGATTGTGGTCATGGAGGGCGTGCTGGAGTATTTCACGAAAGAGCAAGTGACCACCTGTCTCAATATGTTATGCGACTCGTTTGAGCACGGCTATTTGCTTGCGGAACTTCATCACCCGATTATGGCCAAAAACACCAAGCACCACGATGCGGTGAAGTACACGAATGCAGAGTTCCAATGGGGAACCAAATCGGGCAAGGAATATCTTGACTTGGAACCACGATTGACATTGCTCTCGGAACAGAGCTATAACGTTGAAATGCGGAAACACTCTTTCCGCGCAAAGCTTTTCGCATTCTTCCTGCCGTTTTTGAACAACCGTCTGGCGGTATATAAATGGTAGAAACTTAAAATTATTGCAAAAATGAGAACAGTATTAAAAATCTTCTTGATGGCCATCGCTTATTTGGCCTTGTTTATTTTGGGCGCCTGGAGTGGTGCCATCCATCCTGCGTGTTATGCGTATATCGGCGCGCTGCTGCCGTTGCTCTCCGCTTTTATCTACCTTTACACCTGCACCCTCATTCGAGGTTTCGGGGCGGCATCAGCCCTCAACGGCTTTGTTATGGTAGTGTTCTTAATAGCTGGTGAAGCGGATGTGGTTTACATCATCGGAACGCTTGTGCTGACCGCTCTGGCGGAGATCCTCAGAAGGATAAAGGGATATGACACGTTGAAAGGCGTCCGCTGGAGCTTCGTGCCCTTCGCTTTCTCTTTTTTCGCATACACCCTTCATTGGTGGACTGACACGGAAGGTTCGCTTGCCGCTGCCGTTGAGGAGATGCCTGCCGGCTATGACGAGCTGATGAAACCTGTCATCGAGAATGTTCCTATGCTGATTGTAGTGTTGGTATTGACCCTCCCCGTTGCCATCCTCGCCATGCGGCTGGCTGAACATGTAATGAAGAAACAGGCTGAAGGACTGAAATGAAAATATAATCAATAATATTACTCATTCATCCCGTGATGGTGGTGCTGGGCATTTATCTGTTCATTTACTCACTTAGATTGGTGAAACAAAAGAACTAAACAATGAAACCGAATTACAAAAACTGGATGCCGAAAGGCATGATTTTGGGAACACTGGGCGGAGCGGTGGCCTGCCTCGTGTTGCTTCTGGTCTTTGGCGTGAGCGGACTGCTTGCTACAGGGACACTGAAGACTGTTCTGAAAATCGTTTTCCTTGTGCTAACCATCGTGTTGGCTTTGGTGGCACTATGGATGTGGCTGTTGTATCGTGCTTTCTCCTACGACGGCAAGCGGCAGATGTCGAAACAGATCATTGAAGGTGTTTCAAAATTCGTCACCCTTTCCGAGGGCGGCAAAGGCCTTGATGTGGGTTGCGGCAGCGGTGCACTGACCATTGCCGTCGCCAAGCGAAACCCGCAAGCCGAAATGGTCGGAATCGACCGATGGGGTGTGGAATATGCCTCCTACAGTCGGATTCTTTGTGAGGAGAACGCGAAGATCGAAGGCGTTGGAAACCGCACTTTTTTCGCCAAAGGCAATGCGCTGAAACTGGAATTTCCAGACGAGACTTTCGATGCGGTGACCAGCAACTATGTCTATCACAATATCCCCAGCCGAGACCGTCAGGCCATTTTGTTGGAAACGCTGCGTGTGCTGAAAAAAGGCGGCACTTTTGCCATTCATGACATTTTCTCCCGTTTCAAATACGGCGATATGAAGTCTTTTGTTAAGAAACTGAAAGGCATGGGCTATGAGGAGGTTGAGCTTATCGACACCACCAACGGTATGCTCATGTCTCCTTGGGAAGCCAAGTGGATGGGCTTGAGCGGGTCGGCAATATTAAAGGGAAAGAAATAGCAATTCATCATGAAAAAGTATATACCTATCAGGATGATTCGTGCAGGCCGTTACAGAGTGGCGACTTCTGCTTTGTCCGTCACCGCAAAGGCGAGGTCTGGGAGCGTACTAAAAGTATATAAGCTATGGTTCTGACTCTCATATTGGCTCTATGCTTTATCCTGGCGATACTCTTGATGCTGTATTCGGCAGTGGCACTGGTGCAGGACAAGCGACTGTTCGGCTCTGCACCTAAGGACATTGTGGACGCAATTCACCCCAGGGAAGAGCGCTTCAAAGGTGCAAGATTTCTAGGCTGGACACTGGTCATCCTGAGCATGTTCATCCTCGTTGCCGTAGCTGTCATCGGCATCTGGGACGGAGTGAAACAAGGCTATGGCTTCTGGCAGTTTTTCTGGCGCTGCCTGGCTATTCTGTACATCTACAAGGCTTTCGACCTGGTGTTTCTGGATAGGGTGCTGCTGCAGAAGACCCGTTTCTTCCAGCGCTATTATCCGGAAACCGACGGCTGTGAAGGCTACCATTCTTACGGCTTCAACAAGAAGAGCCAGATTACCAAGATAATCCTTTTCCCGTTTATCTCCGCACTGATTGCGTGGCTATGCACATTTATTTAAGAGTCCGAACCATGTCAAAGAAAGCATCAAATTTCCAAAAGGTGGCCATGTCGCTGCTTTATCGCGGCAAGGAAATCTTCAAACCGTTGAACACAGGCCGTATTGATGAACATGTTTCCTGCATCCGTGAATGGATTGCCAACATCTTCTTCTACACAAAGAACGGCACCACCATCATGATTGACGCAGGCTATAATTACGACCGTCTGCACGAAAAGATGCGCTGGTTGGACATCGACCCGAAAGAGATCAATCACGTGCTTATCACCCATCAGGACACCGATCATGTGGGTGCCCTTGAGCGTGACAGTGATGGGCTGCTGCGTCATGCAATGCTCTATATCAGCGAGATAGAGAACCGATATCTTACTGGTGAAGCCACCCGTCGCGTGATGGGCGGCCTGTATCCGCTGCCACAGGTCTATATTGACAATGAGCGCAAACTGCTGCACGACAATGAGGTTTTCTATATCGCCGACATTAAAGTGGAGGCATTCCTCGTTCCAGGCCATACCCTTGGACACATGGTGTATTTGATTGATGACAAATATCTTTTCACCGGTGACACGATTTGGTTCGGTGCTGATGGTGGCTACAGTTTCATCAATGTATTGGCTGTGGACAACAATTTGGCAAAACGTTCCCTCGCAACCTTAGAAGAAAAACTCCGCAGCAGGGTGGGGCAACCTCTTGTCATTACCGGTCACACGGGCTGGACCGATGACCTCGATTGGGCTTTCGCACACCGCAACGAGGTATGTAATTCCTTGCGTCGGAAGCCCAAAGTACACGACCAACAAGCTCCGTATGACGGCTACGACGAACGCGAAGACACCGAGGAGAAGGCGCGGACGGTGTTGTTGGAGAAACAGAAATTCTTGAAAGTATAATGGTCATGAAGAAATACATTCCCATCGAGATGATTCGCACAGGCCGTTACAAGGTTTGCTTCGACGGGCTGGAGCCCGAAGTGCAGGCCGATGTGCTGCGCCGGATGGAGACGCTGATAACGGATAATAGTGAGTGGTGCGACAACTCCTGACATCAAATATTTGTCGAGTATGTGTTGTTCCCATCACTTTGGTAGTCAGTCCTATAATCTCACAGAAATTGTATTCGTTTTTTTTTCTAATCGAAGTCATTAGATAAAAAGATTGACTTTTTTTGTATCTTTGCCGCCGGATTCGGGTTCTCACCGATTAATAGGGAATCCTGTGTAAATCAGGAGCTATGCCCGTAGCTGTGAGTTCCAAATGAATGATAAGAGAAGAGAACTGGTGTGCATGATGTCATTGGGAGTTATTACACCCCGAGAAGACGCACATCGGTGGAACAAGCCAGAAGACCTGCCCGTTTCCACATCCGCAGCTTTCGGGACCAAAAGCTTGGGGGATTTTTCGGAATGGCTTCATGGCCATGTTCCGCCCTTTTTGTTTTCCCGGCTGTTACTTTATAATAATGAACAAGAATTTGATGTTTCAGTTTTTGTAGCATTATATGGAATTTGTTTAACACCAAAAATAAAAAGTATGGAAGTAAAAGAAGCAATTGCGGGAACATTGGAGTCGGCTATTGACCATTAATATGGTTAATAACCCTATCTGACAAGCATCAATTTTGAATAAAGCAGGTTTGGCAGACCTTTTTCTTTTTTAACAAAAAATATAGCAATGAGCAAGCAAATCAAATTCTGTCTCGTATATCGGGACATGTGGCAATCTTCAGGAAAGTACCAACCTCGTGTTGATCAGTTGGTGCGTGTTGCGCCTGCCATCATCGACTGCGGCTGCTTCGCCCGCGTGGAGACCAACGGCGGTGCTTTCGAGCAGGTCAATCTTCTCTACGGTGAGAATCCGAACAAGGCAGTCCGCGCATGGACGAAACCCCTGCGTGAGGAAGGCATCCAGTGCCAGATGCTGGAACGTGCCCTCAACGCCCTCCGGATGGATCCCGTGCCCGCCGACGTGCGCCAGCTGATGTTCAAGGTGAAGAAGGCACAAGGCGTTGACGTCGCCCGCTCCTTCTGTGGCCTCAACGACCACCGGAACCTTGAGTTGTCTATCAAATACGCCAAGGAGGCTGGCATGATTTCACAGGCCGCTCTCAGTATCACCTATTCGGATATTCACAATGTGGATTATTATATGGGGGTGGTTGATAAGTGCGTGGAATATGGTTGCGATGAAATCGGGTTGAAGGACATGGCCGGTGTGGGTCGTCCCGTCACCCTTGGCAAGCTCGTGAAGGCCATCAAGGAGAAATACCCGCACCTTATCGTCCAGTACCACGGTCACACAGGGCCGGGTTTCTCTGTTGCTTCCACCCTTGAGGTGGTCGAAGCTGGTGCCGACATCATCGACGTGGCCGTCGAACCCCTTTCCTGGGGAATGGTTCACCCTGATGTCATCACCGTCCAGGCCATGCTCAAAGATGCAGGTTTCAATGTACCCGACATCAATATGAACGCCTACATGGAGGTGCGCCGCCTTACTCAGGAGTTCATGGACGACTTCCTCGGCTATTGGATCGACCCCAAGAACCGAATCTCCACTTCCTTGCTCGTCGGTTGCGGCTTGCCCGGAGGCATGATGGGCTCCATGATGGCCGACCTCAAGGGCGTGCATCGGGCCATCAACATGTCGCTTAAGAGCCAAGGGCAGAAAGAGCTTTCCGAGGATGAATTGCTTGTGAAATTGTTTGACGAAGTGGCATACGTATGGCCAAAAGTCGGCAATCCGCCGTTGGTCACTCCTTTCAGCCAATACGTCAAAAACATCGCTCTAATGAACATCATGCAAATGGCGCAAGGCAAGGGACGCTTCAGTAACATGGACCAAAAACAGTGGGACATGATTCTCGGCAAGGCTGGAAAGTTGCCGGGTTCTCTTGCCCCCGAAATCGTCGCTCTTGCCAAAGAGAAAGGGTTCGAGTTCTTCACCGACACCCCGCAGAGCCATTACCCCGACGAACTGCCCAAATATCGCAAGATGATGGAGGAGAACGGATGGGAAGTCGGTGACGACGAGGAAGAACTCTTTGAATTGGCTATGCACGAACGTCAGTACCTTGACTACAAGAGCGGTGTCGCAAAAAAGAACTTCCAGCGCGAACTCGAAGCCAAGATGCAGGCTTCCAATGTAAAGGTCATTGTCAAGGAAATCAAGCTGCCCGAAGTGCAGAAACAAGAAATTATCGACAGGGTAAAAGCGAAAGAGCCTGATGCAAAGCAAGTTGTCGCGCCCGTGACTGGACAAATCCTTTGGGAGGTTGCGGTTGATGGCGAGAAATCCATGGCCAAGCCGATTGGAACCCGGTACAAGGAAGGCGACACCATTTGCTACGTGAGTGCCTACTACGGCATGGAGCCTGTGGTCAGCCTTTTTAACGGTCAGCTATTAGAGGTGATTGTTGAACAGGGTCAGAAAGTGGAGAAAGGCGACGTGATTGCGTTCATCAAGTGAAAGTTGATTATAGGGCTGTCATATTATGGTAGCCCTATAACAGTCAAAGTAGTAAAAAGACTATAGAACAATGGGAAATTTCAGTATTTGGGAAGTTCTTTTCCTGCTCTGTTTTACTGTAAGCTGGCCGATTTCCATCGCCAAATCCTTGCGTACCAAGGTGGTGATAGGCAAAAGCCCGCTTTTCATGTCCTTAATTGTATTAGGGTACATCTTCGGCATCATTCATAAGGCGTTATACAGTCACGACATTGTCATCTGGCTCTATGTGTTCAATGGCTCGTTGGTGGCCACAGACCTGATTCTCTATTTCGTGTATATCGGGCGGAACCGGCGGGAGTTGGGGCAGGGGAAGAAGTTGTGAAAGACGGTCTCGTCCCTAATACAGCAGCCGTTCAAGATCGAGCGAAAGAAATTTGTCAATAGGGAATGCCTCTCCTCCGACAACCAATTCAACATCCGGATGGAATTGGTTGTGGAAGACGGACATTCCCTCGTTCTTTTGTCTTCTGCCGCTCTTTACCTCAATGGCAATCAAACGGCGCGAATGTTGCACAATGAAATCCACCTCGTTGTTGTCATGCCGCCAATAATAGACTTTGTACTCCAACCGATCCGCATGATTAATCAGATACGCACCGACAGCGGTTTCCACCCATTTGCCCCAATCCTTTGGGGAAAGGTAGGCATCCTTAAAACTCAACTGGTTGTTCGCACTTAATAGGCCAGAATTATAAACTTGATATTTGGGGACCGACCTGTACTTTCGCGCATCGTCAGCAGCATACTGCTGTAGTCCAGCCAACAGTTTACTTTCGTCCAACAGTTGTAAATAGTTTGCCAATGTGGAAGTGTTGCCGGCATCCTGGAGTTGTCCTAAAATTTTGTTGAATGATAGCAGTTCTGCCGAATAGGAGCAACCCAGCACGAACAACTGCCGCAGAAGTGCGGGTTTGAGTACCCGTTTGGTGGTCAGTACGTCTTTCGTGATGGCGGGTTCGATAATGGAGTCTTTCATGTATTTGCGCCAACGTTTCTCATCGTTTATGAGCGGAACGGCTCCTGGATAACCGCCATAGTAGATGTACTGCTCCACATTCATGCCAAAGGCTTCCCGCATTTCGTTGAACGACCAATGTTCCATTTCGATGATTTCGTAACGTCCTGCCAGTGATTCGGTCAGTCCGTCTTTGATGAGCAGGCGAGACGAACCGAGCAGGACAACCTTTATGTTTACATCGCGCATGGTATCCGCATCCCATTCCGCCTTGACGGTTTCGCTCCAATTGTTCAACTTGTGAATTTCATCTATCACCAACAAGTATTCTGAATGATTGTCAAGCCGCATGGCCTGGCGTGCTTGCTGCCACACATAACTGATCCATGACGGATTGTTGTCCGGGGCCTCTTCTGCGGTGGTGAGCAGACAAGGAATCTCTAACTCTTGTACCACCTGCTTTACCATGGTGGATTTGCCGACCTGTCGGGCACCGGCGATAACTTGGATGAAACGGCGCGGTTCGTCTATACGTGACTTCAAAACGGCCGCATGTTGACGTTTGAACATAATGCTGAAATTAAAACGCGGCAAAGATACGAAAATTCTCAATCTGCGTTATAAAAATTCTCAAAATACATTCCGAAAATTCTCAAAGTAATTGCACCGAAAAAAATTTTCTTCTTTTGTTCACCATATCAAAAAAAGTGTATTTTTGCCGCCGAAAATAATTGATAAAAAATTATCGAATGAAACAGAGGGAACAGTCACTATTGGTAATGAAATCTACACTCAGTCGCCTCCCGTTGTATTACGGATATCTTGGCAGACTGATGCAGGATGGCGTACCTTTTGTTTCCTCTTCTGTCATTGCTGACAGCCTAAATCTCAATCCAGTGCTTGTCCGGAAAGATCTAGCCGGTGTCAGCAGCGTACCTGGACGCCCGAGACAGGGCTTCGAAGTGGCACAACTTTATCATGACCTTGAAGAGTTTTTGGGTTACAACAGCAAAGATGAGGCTGTCCTTGTGGGAGTTGGCAATTTGGGAAGATTGTTGCTCACCACCAAAAGTTTCGAGCGTTTAGGCCTTAATATTGTCACTGCTTTCGACAAGGACGAGAACCTGCACGGGCTTAAAATTAACGACAAGATGATTTTCCCAGTGGAGAAAATGACGAATTTGATTCCACGTCTCAATGTGAAAATCGGTATTATCGCTGTGCCGGAGGATCAGGCGCAGACAGTGTGTGACCAATTGGTGGCCAGTGGGATCCTCGCTATTTGGAATTTCGCATTCACTCCTTTAGATGTCCCCAAAGGCATTCTCGTCAAAAATGAGAATTTGGCCATGTCGCTCGCCAATCTCTCCATGCAACTGAGAAACAAACTGTTGTATGAGAATAATAATCTTGAATCACATCAATAAATAATATTTCCATTCTATAAAATTGTAGGTAATATGAAGAAAGAAGAAAAACTCGCCAAAGGAATCGATAAAGATTTATCGGTTAATGAGGAAATCGATCGTCTGGTCCGTAATGCGGAGGAAGCGTTGAAAACATACGTTACCTTCGATCAGGAGCAGGTTGACAAGATTGTGTATGCTATGGCTCTTGCCGGTTTGGACCAACACCGCGTGCTCGCCCGCATGGCGCATGAGGAAACCCACAGGGGAGTGTATGAGGACAAGATTGTCAAGAACATCTTCGCTACTGAGTACATTTGGAACTCCATCAAGAATGAGAAAACTGTGGGCGTGGTAGAAGACAACGACATGGAAGGGTATGTTGAGGTGGCTGAACCTGTTGGCATCGTTTGCGGTGTCACCCCTGTGACCAACCCGACCTCCACGACGATGTTCAAATCGCTCATCTGCGCAAAAGCGCGCAACCCCATCATTTTCGGTTTCCATCCGTCGGCGCAACAGTCGTCTGCTGCCGCTGCCAAGGTGGTGCGTGATGCAGCCATTGCTGCAGGTGCTCCTGAACACTGCATCCAATGGATTGAGCATCCATCAATTGAGGCCACCATGGCACTTATGAACCATCCTAAAGTGTCACTCATTTTGGCCACCGGCGGTTCCGGCATGGTGAAATCGGCTTACAGCTGCGGTAAACCCGCTCTTGGCGTAGGTCCTGGCAACGCGCCCTGCTATATCGAAACCTCGGCCAATGTGAAACGTGCCTGCACTGATTTGATGATGTCCAAGACGTTTGACAACGGTATGATCTGTGCGTCTGAGCAGGCTGTCATCGTGGACAAGGTTATCCAAAACTTGTTTGAAGGCTATATGAAGGAAAACGGCTGCTATTTCTTGAATGACAGCGAAATCAAGAAGGTTTCCAGCTTTGTCATCAATTCGGAGAAAGGGGCTGTGAACCCTGATGTGGTGGGCAAGTCGGCCTACTGGATTGCTGAACAATCCGGTGTGAAGGTGCCCGAGAACACCAAAATCTTAATTGCCCGCCTGAAGGATGTAGGTCCCGATTACCCGCTTTCAAGAGAAAAACTCTCCCCGGTGCTGGCTTACTATGTAGTGAACAACCACGTGGAGGGCTTCGAAATGTGCCAGAAAATGCTTGACTTGGGCGGTCTCGGTCACACGGCCATCATCCACAGCACCAACTCAGACCTGATCCAAAAGTTTGGCAAGGCCATGAAGGTGGGCCGCATCATCGTCAATTCGCCGTCTTCGCAGGGTGCTATCGGCGACATCTACAACACCAACACGCCGTCGCTGACCCTCGGCTGCGGCTCTTACGGTCACAACAGCACGACCGCCAACGTGTCAACCGTCAATTTAATCAACAAAAAGAAAATCGCAAAAAGAAGAGTGAATATGCAATGGTTCAAGATTCCGCCGAAAATTTATTTCGAATATGACTCCGTGCAATATTTGGAGAAAATGGAAGGTATCACGAAAGCGTTCATCGTCAGTGACCCGATGATGGTTCAGTTAGGATATGTGGATAAGGTGACGTACTATCTGAACAAGCGTCAGGAGACCTGCCATTACCGTATTTTCTCGGATGTGGAACCCGATCCGGATGTGGAGACCGTCATGAGAGGTGTGGCCGACATGCGCCAGTTCCAACCCGACGTGATAATTGCTTTAGGTGGTGGTTCCGCCATGGATGCGGCCAAGGGTATGTGGCTCTTCTATGAACATCCCGAGACTTCCTTCGATGGCTTACGCCAGAAATTCATGGACATCCGCAAGCGTGTGGTGAAGTTTCCGCATCTCGGCGAAAAGTGCAAGATGGTGGCCATCCCGACCACTTCCGGCACTGGCAGTGAAGTGACCTCTTTCACGGTAATCACCGACAAGAAGAAAGGCATCAAATATCCTCTCGCCGACTACGCTGTTACCCCTAACGTAGCTATCATTGACCCGCAATTCGTACTCTCCTTGCCGAAACGCGCTACCGCTGACACAGGTATGGACGTGCTGACTCACGCCATCGAGGCCTACATCTCCAACATGGCTAACGACTATACGGATGGCCTTGCGCTGCAGGCTATGGATCTGGTATTCACTTATTTGAAACGCGCTTACGAGAACGGTCAGTTCGATTTGAAGGCTCGTGAGAAAATGCACAACGCCTCCTGTATCGCCGGCATGGCGTTCACAAATGCCTTTCTCGGCCTCAACCACAGTATGGCTCACAAACTCGGCGGCGATTACCATATCCCGCACGGACGCGCCAATGCCATCCTGTTGCCTTACGTAGTGAAATATAATTCACTGAAACCAAATAAGTTTGTTCCCTTCCCGAAATATGAACGCTTCATCGCTGATGAGAAATTGGCCAAAGCTGCCCGTTTCCTCGGTTTCGGCGGCAAAACCAACGAGGAAAGTGTGGACAACTTCATCGCGGCCATCCGTCAACTTATGCGCGACATGAACATGCCGATGAGCATACAAGCCGAAGGTGTGGATGAGAAAATTTTCATGGACAACCTTATGACGCTTTCCGACAAGGCGCACGATGACCAATGTACCGGTGCCAATCCCAAATATCCGTTAGTAAGTGAAATTGCTGAGATTTATAGAAAAGCCTATTATGGTGAATAATATTGTTAGTTGTAATTAAAGATAAGCCCTTCCCGAGAAACGTGTTTGTATTTTTTTGTATTTTTGCAAGGTTGATGCCTGAAATGTCCAATTTGCTTAAGATGAGATGATTACAAAAAAGCACATGCTGTTTTAAGGGAAGGGATGATTCTTTTTTGAGAAAATAATCAATTCAAAATCAAAAAAATAAAATCATGGTAGTTAAAGTTTGTGTCGGCAGTTCCTGCCATTTGAAAGGATCTTACGATGTGATCCAAGTTCTCAAAGACATCGTCAAGAAATATGACGTTGAGGATCTTGTTGAACTTCAAGCCAGTTTTTGCCTTGGTCACTGCGCCCAAGGTGTGAATGTGAAAACAGAGGGCATTTCCGCCCCCAAGATGGAAAAGGCGGGCATCGCCCCCAACGAGGGTTTTCTGCTTCTCCACAATGTCACTCGCGAAAATGCCGAGGAACTATTTGCTAAGGAGGTTTATCCGTTGTTGGATCTCTAATTCCCGACCATTATGCCCCAATATTTGGAATTTAAGAAAGCCCGTTGTAAGGACTGCTATAAATGTCTGCGCGAGTGCCCCGTGAAAGCTATCAATTTCAAGGGGCACCAAGCAGAGATTATCGAAGACCGTTGTATTTTATGCGGTCATTGCACGCTGATTTGCCCGCAAAATGCTAAAATCGTGCATAGCGAGCTTGATGAAGTGAAACGGCTGCTTGAAGGTCCTGACAAGGTAGTTGCCAGCGTGGCTCCTTCGTTCCTGTCCAGTTTCAACTTGCAGGACTTCACCGTCTTTAAACTGGCTTTGGCCCGTTTGGGATTTGCTGATGCCGAAGAGACCGCAGTCGGTGCTCAGGCCGTGACCCAGGAATACGCCCGTCTGCTAAAGACCGGCGAGTTCAAGAACTTTATCACATCGGCATGTCCCGCCGTGTGCCGGATGATTCAGGAATATTATCCGAAAGCGCTCAAGTATTTGGCGCCAGTCGATTCCCCCATGGTGGCGCATGCGAAGCTTATCAAACAGCAGAACCCTGATGCCAAAATCGTCTTTTTGGGACCCTGTATCGCCAAGAAGCGGGAGGCCGCCGAAAGTGACCTCATCGATAATGTGTTGACTTTCGAGGAGGTCAAACAACTCTTTGATGAGAAGGGAATTGTATTGGAAGACATTACCCATATCCAGTTCGAGAACAATGGCGGTGCTCCTAATTTGGCCAAAGAATATCCCGTATGTCAAGGAATAATCAATTCCTTCCCCAGCCTTCCCGAAGGCTATGACTACATTGCCGTTGATGGACCTAGAAAAAGCGTGGACACCCTTTCTAAAATAGAGTACCTCGATCACGTATTCTTGGAAATCAACCTTTGCGTGGATGCCTGTGTGAATGGACCGTGTTCGCTGGTTGTGGATGGCGGTTCCACGAAATCCACCGCCGACATCCGCAAGTATGTCTCTCGCGAGAAACAGGCCAAGACCGCTCCTCAGACGGAAAAGCCTTTGGAGGTGAATCTTACAGCCTCCCATCCTCGCATTCGCAGCCACAGTATGCCAGCCAGCGAGAAGGAGATTGAATCCATTCTGCGCAGAACTGGCAAATTGAAACCCGAGGACGAGCTTAACTGTGGTTCTTGCGGCTATTCTACTTGTCGCGAAAAGGCTTGGGCGGTCTATAACGGCTATGCCGACATCGACATCTGCCTCCCCTACATGCGTAGCCGTGCCGAATCACTCTCCTTCGAAATCATCCAACATAGTCCCGAAGGCATCATCGTGCTCGATTCTGACATGAACATCATGGAGGTTAACCATAAGGGTAGGGAACTTCTTGGCATCAACGACCCCAACGCTAAAGGCCGTCCCGCCATTGATTTCTTCAATCCCATCGACTTTTGTAACGCCTACAACCAAAAAAAGCGTGTGAATTGTAGCAAGATGTACATTCCAACCTCTAACCGTTACATTGACCTTTCCATCACTTATCTGGCGAACCAGGACGTTTTGTTCGGCATCATGAAGGATATCACGGAGGCTGTCAACTATGAGGAGCAGATTCAAGAGGTGAAAATGAAGACACTGGCTACCACCGATGAGGTTATCAAGAAACAAATGCGTGTGGCACAGGAGATTGCCTCACTGTTGGGCGAAACCACTGCCGAAACGAAAGTGGCCCTCCTGAAGCTAAAGAAAACATTGACGGACGATAAAAACGTGAAATAATGGAACTCTGCTTAGAATACGGATATACATCCCTGAACCATGTGGGTGAAGAGTTGTGTGGCGACAATGTAGCCAGCTGTGTGAAGGACGATTACACCACAGTGGTGCTGGCTGACGGTCTGGGAAGCGGTGTGAAGGCCAATATCCTTTCCACGCTCACCTCCAAAATTCTCTGCACAATGGCTTCCAATGACATTGACATTTACGATTGTGTGGAGACCATCATCCAGACTCTGCCCGTGTGTCAAGTGCGTGGGGTGGCCTATTCCACCTTTTCCATCCTTCATGTCAACAAGGAAGGGAAGGGGTTCCTCTTTGAGTTTGACAACCCTGAGGCCATCTACTACCATAAAGGGAAGTGCGGCAACTTCGAACGCACAAAATTGGACGTTTGCGGCAAGAAAGTCTTCAAATCCGAGCTTCAATTGGAGGAGGATGACATTGTGATTATGATGTCGGACGGAACAATCCATGCCGGTATCGGTATGATTTTAAACTTCGGTTGGGAACGCCCGCAGATTATGGAACATCTTGACAACAATATCACTCCTGAAATGTCGGCGCGTGCCGTTGCGTGTCTCTTTGCAGCCGCATGCAACGACTTATATGTGGACAAGCCCGGTGACGACACAACCGTCGCCGCCGTAAAAATTCGTAAGCGCGTTGATGCTAATGTGATGGTTGGCCCTCCCGTGGATAAGGAGAAGGATGATTTTTATGTGGATCGCTTCTTGCAAGGCGATACCAAGAAGATTGTCTGTGGCGGTACCAGCTCTTTGATTGTGGCGCGCCACCTGAACACCCAAGTGGTGACGAGTTTCGAGTTCCCCGACAAGGAGGTTCCGCCTATCGGGTATATCCGTGGCGTGGATCTGACGACAGAAGGTGTTATCACCTTGAGGAGGTTGCTCCAACTGTCGGAAAAGTACCTCTCCGTAACCGACTTGACACCGAAGACGTTTCACAAAACCGACGGTGCCTCACTGCTCGCCGACCAGCTGTTCGAGCAGGCCACCCATATCACGTTTTTTGTCGGACAGAGTGTCAATGTTGCCCACCAAGGGTTGCCCATTGACACAACGATGAAACTGAAATTAGTGGAGAAACTTTCCCAAAACCTCCGAGCAATGGGAAAAACGGTTGAACTTTACTATGATTGATTTTAATAAACCAACGAACATAAAAAAATGAACGACACGAATATCGTTTTCGACACCAATGTGCAATTGGTGAAATACAAAGTGCTGAAAGAAGTCATCCGCCGTGCCTACGAAGGTGGATTGGAGAACGCGTACCGTGAGGTGCCAAAACTGCTCAGTCCAGGTCCCAAGGCCGATACTCGCTGCTGTATCTACAAGGAGCGGGCCATTTTGGAAGACCGCATCCAGATGGCTATGGGTGGCAACAAGGACAACCCCAATGTTATCGAAGTGATTGACAGTGCCTGCGACGAATGCCCCATCGATGGCATCTATGTCACGCCCGCCTGCCGCGGTTGTATGGTGCATAGTTGCAAGGAAGTATGTCCTAAAGGTGCCATTTCCATCGTTAACCACAAGGCCACGGTCGATAAGGAAAAATGCATCGAATGTGGGAAATGCACCAAAGTGTGTCCCTATTCTGCTATTATTATGCAGCATCGTCCCTGCATGGTGAGTTGCAAGGTGAAGGCCATCTCCATCGATGAGAATCGGAAAGCACACATCGACAATGACAAGTGTATCTCCTGTGGTGCATGCGTCTATAAGTGTCCGTTCGGTGCCATTAGCGACAAATCGTTGGTTTTGGATATCATTGACATTCTGAAAAAATCGGAGAACAACACGAAATACAAAGTGTATGCAGTCATTGCACCGGCCATCGTCAGTCAGTGTCGTTTCGGGCGCATTTCGCAAGTGGTCACTGCCATCAAAAAATTGGGTTTCCATCAGGTGGTGGAGGCGGCCATCGGTGCCGACATGACCCTTTACCGCGAAGCTCATGAGTGGAACGAGAAGAAACTGATGACCACCTCCTGTTGTCCCTCTTTCGTGGCTTTTGTGGAGAAGAACTTCCCCACGCTGACCCAGTATATCTCCAGTTCGGTATCTCCGATGGTGGAGGCAGCCCGGCTGATCAAACGGTCGGACCCGACGGGAAAAGTGGTTTTCATCGGCCCTTGTTCCTCTAAAAAAATGGAGTATCGTTTGGAGAAGACCGGAGGTGCCATCGATTCAGTGATGTCGTTTGAAGAGTTGCAGGCTTTCGTAGATGCACGTGGCATTGACACCACCCAGCAGGAGGATTCCGAACTGAACAACGCCTCCTTTTACGGACGTATTTTCGCCAAGTCGGGCGGTATCGCGCAGGGTATCACAGATGTGGCTGCTCAAATGGGTATTGAAGGTGTTAAGCCTATCGCTATGAACGGCATCGACGAATGCAAGGCCAATCTGCTACGACTGAAAATGGGCAAGGCTGCCGAAAACTTTTTCGAGGGCATGGCTTGCGATGGCGGATGCCTCAACGGACCGCTCTGCATCACCCATAGCCCACGCAATGTGGTGGATGTCGATAAATACGGTAACGAAGCCAAGGAGAAAACAATCTTCAACACCGTAAAGCTGTTCGACTTATAATCATTTGGATGAGTTTGTATATCCAAAAAATTTCTATCTTTGCCGCGTTCAAAAAAGATAGAAATTTATCGTTTAAGTTCTTTGAAATTTGCAGTCACTGAGGTTCTTTCGCGAGAAAGATTAAAACGGGAATCGTGTGAAAATCACGAGCTGTCGCGCAACTGTAAGCTCATTGAACGTCGTATGCAATTACGCCACTGAAGCAATTTGGGAAGGCGCATGCGATGAGCGAGCCAGGAGACCTGCCCCAGATGATTTGGCAATGCTTTCGCGTAAAAAGCAGCGTCAAGTAGCAGTCTCATCATCTTGTGATTATTACATCAGGGATAATCTGATCCTACTTTTGGATAATGCGGTTACTACACCGGTTCTCCCTCTTTTTTCCGTACTTTTCCGCCCGTCAGTAATGTCGGGTGCGAGTTGTATTGTGCGAAGGCTTTGTCATTGCACCTTTTGATTATTTTAAACTTTTTTATAAACAATCAAAATTATTATAGTTATGATGACAAGAGACCAATACATTGAAAGTCTTCGCAAAATGAAGATGAACGTCTGGTACATGGGCGAAAAAATTGAAAACCCCGTGGACCATCCGATGATTCGCCCGTCGCTCAACTCAGTGGCTATGACCTACTGGTTGGCCGAACAACCCGAATATCAAGAAGTGATGACTGCCGTAAGTAACCTTACCGGCAAACGCATTAACCGCTTCTGTCACCTGCACCAGAGCACTGAAGACCTGGTGAACAAAGTGAAAATGCAACGTCTTTGCGGTCAGAAGACGGCAGCTTGCTTCCAGCGTTGCGTGGGCATGGATGCCTTCAACGCCATTTACAGCACAACATACGAGATTGACCAAAAATACGGTACAGAATACCACAAACGCTTTACTGAGTATTTGAAATGGGTGCAGGATAACGACCTGACTGTTGACGGCGCCATGACCGACCCCAAGGGCGATCGCAGTCTCAGTCCCAGCAAGCAAGCCGATCCTGACTTGTTCCTCCACATCGCTGAAATCCGTGCCGACGGCATCGTGGTGCGCGGTGCAAAGGCTCACCAAACCGGTGCGGTGAATAGTCACGAACATCTCATCATGCCCACCCAGGCTATGAAGGAAGAAGATAAGGCATACGCGGTGAGTTTTGCCATTCCCACCGACGCCGAGGGCATCACCATGATTTATGGCCGTCAGAGCTGCGACACCCGCAAACTGGAGGAATACCACGACATTGACCTCGGAAACTCGCAGTTTGGCGGTCATGAAGCTCTCGTCATCTTCGACGATGTGTTTATCCCCAACGACCGCGTCTTCATGTGCGAAGAGTACGACTTCGCCGGTATGATGGTGGAGCGTTTCGCCGGATACCATCGCCAGAGTTATGGCGGCTGTAAAGTAGGTGTGGGCGATGTGCTCATCGGTGCCGCTGCACTGGCCGCAGAAGCCAACGGTGTGCCGAAAGCCAGCCACATCAAGGACAAAATCATCGAGATGACGCACCTCAACGAAACTCTCTACAGCTGCGGTATCGCCTGTTCTTGCGAAGGATGCCAGATGGCTGCCGGTAATTATATGATCAACCTGCTGCTTGCCAACGTCTGCAAGCAGAATGTTACACGTCTGCCATACGAGATTGCCCGTTTGGCCGAGGATATTGCCGGGGGGCTGATGGTCACCATGCCCAGCGAGGCCGACCTGCGCAGCAAGGAAATCGGTCACTATGTGGAGAAATATCTCAAAGCTTCGCCTAATTTTACCACTGAGGAGCGTATGCGCATCCTGCGTCTCATCGAGAACCTCACCCTTGGTACCGCTGCTGTCGGTTACCGAACGGAGAGTATGCACGGTGCTGGTTCGCCTCAGGCACAGCGCATCATGATCAGCCGCCAAAGCGACCTTGAGGCCAAGAAACAGCTGGCCAAAGATATTGCAAAAATCAAGTGAGATTGAGTATGGAATGGAGAAATGAATATAAGAAACGCTTGACCACCGCAGAAGAGGCAATTAAAAGCATCAAAGACGGTGATACAGTGGTGATGTCGGAGTGCGCCGGTGTGCCGCGCAAGATCATCAAGACCCTTGCTGAGCACCATGCCGACTTCCACAATGTCAAAATTTACCACATGCTCACCCTTGGCGAAGGTGAGTGCTTTATGCCAGAATGTTACAGTAATTTTCGCCATCTGACCAACTTTGTCGGTGTCAACTCCAGACAGGCTGTCTGGAGTGGCGCCGGCAGTTTTTTTCCTGCCTACTTCAAGGACATTCCCGAAATGTTGGGCAATGAGATTCCGTGCGACGTGGCGGCCATCACCGTCACAGAACCCGGTCCTGACGGCTACTGCTCGGTGTCGCTTTCATGCGACTATGCCGTTGCAGCTGCCAAAAAGGCTCGCGTGGTCATTGCTGAAATGAACGACCAGCTGCCTTTCACCTCTGGTGGCACGTTGCTACACGTTACCGAATTGACCCACATTGTGCCAGTCAACTATACGCCACCGTTGTTGCAGCCCGCCAAAATCGGTTCCGTGGAAGAGGCTATTGGACGCAACTGCGCCTCCCTTATCAAGGACGGTGACACGCTCCAATTGGGCATTGGTGCCATCCCTGATGCTGTGTTAGCAGAGTTGAAGGACAAGAAGCACCTCGGCATCCATACCGAAATGTTTTCCGACGGCGTGGTTGATTTGGTCGAGGCTGGTGTCATCGACGGCGAATGCAAGACCTTGCACAAAGGTAAACTCGTTGCTACATTCCTTATGGGAACCCAAAAACTCTACAATTTCGTGGATTGCAATCCAAATGTGGCGCTTTATGGCGTAAACTATGTTAACGATCCGTATATCATTGCCAAGAACGACAACATGGTGGCCATCAACTCCTGCATTGAAATTGATCTGCAAGGGCAGGTGGCCAGCGAGAGCATGGGGACCAAGCAATTCAGCGGTACGGGCGGACAGGTGGACTATGTACGCGGTGCGGCCATGAGCAAGGGCGGTCGCAGCATTATGGCAATGCCTTCCACCGCCGCCAAGGGCACGGTGAGCCGCATTGTAGCTACATTGACCCCCGGCGCGGCTGTCACCACTTCGCGCAACGACGTGGATTATGTCATCACTGAATACGGCATCGCTCACCTCAAGGGCAAAACCATCACCCAACGCGCTGAGGCCTTGATTTCCATAGCCCATCCCAATTTCCGGGAAAAACTCTGTGAAGAGTTTGAAAAAGCCTACAAGTTTTAGTAAATGTTGGTGAGTGAATGTTGATGAGTAAATGTTAACATGAAATAACCAACAGCGAAGCTAATTAACATGAAATAACTAACACGAAGTAATAAACCAATAATGTTCACAGTAAAAACAAACATCAGCAATTATCAGACTTTCAGCGAGTTCGCGGAAGCGTTCGCCTTGTCTGAAAACGATTTGGTAATCACGCAGTCGTTTCTGTATGAGCCATTCATGAAACAGCTGAATTTGCCTTGCATCTTCGTCATGCAGGACAAATACGGCAGCGGGGAACCTTCCGACGAAATGATGAACAACATCTTAAGCGAGGTGAAGGGTAAAACCTATAGCCGCGTCATTGGCATCGGAGGCGGCACCGTTATTGACATCTCCAAACTCTTTGTTCTCAAAGATTTGAACAATGCGACGGACGCTTTCGAACGCAAAATCCCCATCGTGAAAGAGAAACAGTTGGTCATCGTGCCTACCACCTGCGGAACAGGTAGCGAGGTGACGAACATCTCCATTGCCGAGATTAAGTCCAAACACACTAAGATGGGCTTAGCCGACAATGCCATTCTGGCCGACGATGCAGTGCTTATCCCGGAATTGTTGAAAGGGCTTCCTTTCAAGTTCTATGCCTACAGTGCCATCGATGCTCTTATCCACGCTATGGAGTCGTATCTTTCCCCGAAAGCCAATGCCTACACACGCCTCTTCTCCGAGAAGGCTATAGAGATGATTCTCAACGTTTTCAAAGGGATTTCGGAGCATGGCGAGGATTATCGGTTCGACCATTTCGAGGAGATGTTGACCGCCAGCAATTTCGCGGGTATTGCCTTCGGCAACGCCGGTGTAGGTGCCGTACATGCGCTCTCTTACCCGTTGGGCGGAGGCTATCACGTGCCCCACGGTGAGGCCAACTACCAGTTCCTTACCGAGGTGTTCAAGGTCTATTTCGAGAAGAATCCTTATGGAAGCATCCGCGAGCTGAACGAGATTATCATCCGCAATCTCAACATCAACAGGGATTTGCTGCAGGGCAACCCACGCATCGTTTATCACAAGCTCGAAGAACTGCTTAGCAAACTGGCTCCCAAGAACCCGCTTCATCACTATGGCATGAAACCCGTCGAGATAGACGAGTTCACCACCAGTGTGCTCAAAACACAACAGCGGCTTTTAGCCAATAATTATGTCCATTTGGACGAAGAAGACATTCGCAAAATTTATCAAACGTTATATTAAAAACAGAAAAATGACAGAAATTGAAGAAGTAAAAGCCATGATAGACAAGGCGCGCAAGGCTCAGGCCATCTATTGCACGCGATTTGATCAAGACGATGTGGACAACACCGTGAAGTTGGCCACCCGTGCCATTTTCGAGAACGCCGAAGACCTGGCCAAGCTAGCCGTGGAAGAGACCCAAATGGGCGTTTACGAGGACAAGGTTTCCAAAAACAGGAACAAATCCAAAGGCGTTTGGTGGGATTTGAAGAACAAGAAATCGATGGGTATTTTGAGCATCAACGAACAGAACGGCCTTATTGAGATTGCGAAGCCCATCGGTGTGGTGGCCGGCGTGGTGCCGATGACCAATCCCATCGTGACCCCAATGTCAAAAATCTCCTTTGCCCTGAAAACGAAAAACGCCATCATCATATCCCCCCATCCGAAAGCCAAGAAATGCTCTTCTGCAGCAGTAAAATGCATTCTGGAAGCCATCAAGGAGATGGAAGTGCCGGATGGTATGGTGCAGATTATAGAGGAACCCACTTTGGAAAAAACCCAGGCTTTGATGGCTTTCTGCGACGTGACCGTAGCCACTGGCGGTATGCCTATGGTGAAATCCGCTTATTCCTCCGGAAAGCCCTCTTTCGGTGTGGGTGCCGGTAATGTGCAGGTCATCCTCGACCGCAACATCGAATATCCGTTGGCTGTCAGCAAGATCGTCACTGGACGTTCTTTCGACAACGGCATTATCTGTTCGGGTGAGCAGAGTGTCATCTACCCGCAGGAGGCTCGCGACGAAATCATGGAAGCATTCCGTAACAACAGAGGTTATGTCACTACTCCCGAAGAGCGCGAAAAAGTGTTGGCGGCCATCTTCGAAGACGGTCACACGGCCAGAGATGTGGTCGGCCAGTCGGCACAGTACATTGCTATGAAGGCCGGTATCAAGATTCCGAAAGATGCGAAGGTAATCGTGATAGAGTCGAACGGCGGCTTCGGTCCCAACGACCCAGTCAGCAAGGAGAAGATGTGTCCGGTTTTAGGCGCATTCCCCTACCAGTATTTCGATCAGGCTATCGAAATCGCGCAAACCAACCTCTCGTTCGAGGGTAACGGTCACACTGCTGGTTTGCACTCCAATAACCAGGCCAACATCATCAAGGCCGGTACGGAGTTGTCGGTTTCTCGTCTGATCGTGAACGCCATCTGCGCCACCACCGCCGGCGGTAGCATCCAGAACGGTCTGCCCGTGACCAACACGTTAGGTTGTGGCAGCTGGGGCAACAACTCCATCTCCGAGAATTTCACCTACAAGCACCTGCTCAACATCACTCGTGTGGCGCCGCTGCAAACTCGCATGCGCATCCCGAGTGACGAAGAGATTTGGCGTTAACATTGCATTTTCCATACGACGGAAGCGGGGCCTTCGGACTCCGCTTTCTTTGTTCGTTAAGCAACAAATAAAAAATGCTACTTTTGCGGCTTGAAAAAGAAACTTAGATAATCTAACAACAGCAAAACAAAAAGTTATATGTTCGCACAAATCAACTTCGTAGAGATATTCAGCACGTTCCTCGTGATGTTCGCCATCATTGACATAACGGGATCCATCCCCATCTTTGTCTCCATGCGCGACAAAGGGACGAAAATCAAACCTTTGGAAGCCACCGCCGCCGCCCTGATTCTGTTCGTCGGTTTCTATTTCTTGGGAGATGCATTGCTCAAACTTTTCGGTATCGACATGCCATCGTTCGCTGTAGCGGGCTCCATCGTGCTCTTCATCCTCGCCTTCGAGATGATTCTCGGGCGCGATATCATCAAAAACGAACCCGCCTCGTCGGGGGCCAGCATTGTCCCCATCGCCTTCCCGCTCATCGCCGGGCCCGGGGCCATTACCGCTTTCATCTCGCTCCACGCGGAGTACGCCACAGTGAACATTATGATCGGGTTGGCGCTCAATATTGTCATTGACTACATCGTGCTGCGCTATTTGGACAAAATCAGCCGGTGGTTGGGCGCTGATGTCATCTACGTGTTGCGGAAGTTCTTCGGGGTCATCCTTTTGGCAATGGCCATCAAGCTTTTCTCCAACAACATTCTGGCAATTATTCACCAGGTACCGTGACAGAAGTGTGAACTCACTGTCTTTTTATTCAAGATTATCCTTTACAATCTAAATTCACACCCTCACATTATTCGACGTGAACCCCGGAGCCTTCTCCCGAATCAGCTCCTTGAGGTGCGGGTCAGCGTGGTTGGAATAGATGGTGGTCATTGAGAGAGAGTAGTGGTCGGCCAGCTGCTTGACGGAGAGCGGGTCAAGGCCGTTCTTGAGCATTTCCGTGATGCCCGTATCGCGCAGCGAATACTGCTGCATCTCCAGCGGCAGGTTGAACTCCTTGCGCAGCTTATCCCAGAACTTCCTGTAATATTTGGGCACCATCTGCTCCCTGCCCGGTCGCTGCTCCTTGCTGAATAGGAAGAATTCGGACGGGTATTCGTAAGGGTTCATTCTGAACAATATATGCTCTATCTCCTTTGTCATCGGCACAACACGCTGCTTGCCGTTCTTGGAGACTTCCGCTCTCACGGTGATGGTCTTCTCCTTAAAAGACACATCGCCGACTTTCAGCATCAATATTTCCTTTGGACGGAGCAACGCACCGTATATCAGTTCGAGAAAGGCGAGGTAGCCGGGATTCTTCTCCACAAGATACTGTTGTATCTGCACACGCTTCTCGCTGGGAATGAGCACGCGCTTCTTCTCCGTCACCTTCTTGGTTTTGATTTTCTGGAAATGGTTCTCCTTGCAGTAACACTTGCTGATCATCCACGAGAAGAACGCGCCACCGTTCTTTATATAGTTGTTGTATGTGCGAGGGGAGATTTCACCGCCCCTGCGTCCGCCACGTTCCTTCTGCACATCGTCCATAAAGCGGACAATCATGCTGTGGGAAATCATAGAGGAATAGATGTTCGGAGAATTCCGCTTTATCCAATCCTCAAAAATCTTGGAGAAAGAGATGTAGGATTCGGCGGTGGATTTCCTATGCTCTCGTGCGACCTCTACGCGATACTGCTCCAAAACCTTTTGTATAGGAGTGTACATCCGGGAATCCTCGCCTTGAAAGTAAGGATTCCAACCCGTGGACAGCTTCATGTTCAGCGCCACAATGATGTTGTTGATATGCTTCTTCGCCTCCGTCTTCGAGGAGTAGCGGCTGAGAAGCCTCTGTAGTTTAATACGTTTGCGGGAGAGTTCCTGTGTTTGAGGATTCTCCACGTAGTACTCAATCAACCAACCTGATTTGTTGGTTTTCAATGTTGCTGGCAGATAATTGACAGCTGAATACGCCGAAGATACGGCTAACCTGTTTGATGAATTAGACATTTTTTTTTTGAGGCTTGTCCAGCAAACCACAAAAACATGACTTGTTCCGTTTCTGTCCCGATTCAAACGCAAAAATCAGCAAACTACGTCTGTAATTTGCTGATTTTTATTGTTTTATAAGACTTTGAGCGGAAAACGAGACTCGAACTCGCGACCCCGACCTTGGCAAGGTCGTGCTCTACCAACTGAGCTACTTCCGCTTGTCGTACCACGGGTGGGACTTGAACCCACACGCCCTTGCGGG
>Ga0247611_10001043_pt1 | contig 51849 bp, 43 predicted proteins | sample 177DNAGHGhighgp2_FD_192422 | JGI IMG/M metagenome (GOLD analysis project Ga0247611, IMG submission 192422) | Sheep rumen microbial communities from Palmerston North, Manawatu-Wanganui, New Zealand - 1770 DNA GHGhigh gp2 | ecosystem: Host-associated > Mammals > Digestive system > Stomach > Rumen... | reverse complement strand
ACGCATCTTTCCTTCGCCGTCTCCTTGGACAAATCTCCAGTAATTTTTTCAATTCTACCGTGATGCACATCCCATTGGCAAAAGGTCCGTATTCAGCCTCCAGTCTCTTGATTTCATCGGCATATGGGTCAACCGATTGTTGCCCGTCGTCCATATCAGCCGGTGCCGCATCTAACTCATTTTTCTCCTCAGCCTCAAGACACAATCTGCGGAAATCGGTCATTGGCTGTTGCGTTGTCTCTGGCATTGTAGAGAACAGCGCCTGCATCAATTGAATCATTTTATCATATCATATATCTCATATGGTAGGTTTGTGATAAACAGAATATCGTAAACCTCTTCTCCATTTATGTCTTCCCATATATCGTCCTCGGCCTTAATAACCTTGTACTCGTCACCAAAACACTTCAAGATGGTTCTTAATAGAATCTCTTCAATGTTAGAAGTGTCCCCGTCGCATACTATCGCCAGAAATCCACCTTCATTATAGCACGCATAGCCGATTTTCTTAATATCCTCCTTTGTTACTCCTATTTTCATAATCTACTCACGTGTATCTTCCCTACATTTCTGTAGCAAGCTGACTAAAAAGTTATTGTTTATATAATCCTCATTTCCATTCCATGACCGAAACTTTGTAACTCTTTCATCCATTGTCATTTTATCAAAATTACGATGAGCTGCTATAAACTCCGTAACCATTTTCTGCATCTGTTCAATTATGCTATCGAATGAATACATGTTTGACAGTTCATCATAGGATTCCATTATGGCAGAATAAGCATCTTCCACATCTAGATCTTCAAGATAATATTCCCTATTGGTATAAAAGCGTTTATTGATGCTCGACCACAATACAAAGTTAAAATCCAGAGGATGGGTATTGACAAGAATCTTGGGAGGAAGAGGTTTCGTTCTCAAATACAAATCCAATTCCGTCTTTGATATCTCGCCTGCTTCATACTTAAACAGATAAAAGTACACGTGAAATGCGACATTCATCAAAACCTGTTGTTCACCCATCGCACAACTAATGCCTGGAGGGGTTATAGTTTTGTCTGATCGACCGGCCATCTCTATAGCAGCGTCTTCAGCATTGTCAAACACCTTAATCACTCTAATTATTTCTTTTTCCATAAGTATTTATTTGAATTTTAATAAATTATATATGTTCATTCTAACAATAAGGAGATAATACCATTTGAATCTCCTTTTTCATCATTACATAAGGCTATACCCCGCCAATCCCCGCGTTTTTCACGTTTTAGGGCTGATTGGATATGAATTCAATTGATTTTGGCTGGAATTATTGATATTTTTAGTATATTTGCGGTCACGAATAAGAAGATTATATCTTCTTATCACCAAGCGACCAAAAACATGAACGATATACCAAACTCCTTTGCGGTTATATAGGCTTTGGTCGGCCTGCAGGGACCACACTGGAGTTTGTTTAAAGTACTATTTTTTGTGATATAGCATGCCTTTAGAATCTCAATATTTAATTGATACAATCGATGGTTTCAGTGGATTTCATTATGCAATAAAGCCACATGGGTATGTTTATGTTTTTTACCTATTGAAATCCTGACTAAACAAAATAAGCATCTAAATAACATGATCAAATATGAAAGACTATATAAAGTTAGGAATTGACAAAGGACTTATTTCGTTTAACGAAGATATGTCTCGAATTACCTATATCTACCAGAATAAAGAGCGTAACTATAACAATCCAGAAGAGAGAGTTCAAGCAGAAACATTTCTTCGCTTGATCTTTGATTATCATTATCCTATTAGCAGGATCCGACAATTTGTGCCTGTTACAATGGGGAGTGAAGTCAAAGAGGCTGATATCGTAGTTTATGCAGATGAAAAGTGCCTGAGTCCTCATATTTTGGTTGAATGTAAAAGACAAGAGGTAAGCGAGGCTGAATTTCAACAAGCTATCGAGCAGGCTTATAGTTATGCATATGCTCTGCCCAACGATGTCAAGTATGTCTGGGTGACTTCAGGCATCAAGTCTGAATACTTTGAAGTAGACAAAAATCAAAACTCAAGAAACCATTTGCCTGACATACCCCAATATGGTGTCAATAAAATTGCAACATATAAATATGTTTATGGAGCAAATTATATGAAAGTTGGGGACGGAGAGCAACAGTTTTTTGACCTATCCGTCATCGATCAATCCGAGCTAACCAGAAGATTTAAACAAGCCCATGAAGCGTTATGGGCTGGTGGTCAGTTGAACCCTTCAGAAGCTTTTGATGAATTGGATAAACTCATCTTCTGTAAGATTTGGGATGAACGGAAAACGAGGAGACAAGGTGAGCCATACGATTTTCAAATCATCACTATCCCCAAAACAGTAGAAAGAGATGAGAGAAAACGTCGTTTAATGGAGAATGACAACCTGTATAAACGCATCAAAGCACTTTATGAAAAAGGCAGAGAACGCGACGCTGAAGTTTTTAGAGATAACATTCGTTTGACGCCTGAAAAAATAAGGACAGTCGTCAGTTACCTTGAAAGCGTTAACCTCGGTGAGACTGATCTTGACAGTAAAGGCCGGGCTTTCGAGACGTTTATGGGATCGTTCTTTAGAGGCAACTTTGGCCAATATTTCACCCCTCGTGAAATAGTAAAGTTTATTGTTGATGTGTTGCCTATTAAGAATGACTCCAAAGTACTGGATTCTTCTTGTGGTAGTGGCGGCTTTCTTTTATATGCATTAAATAAAGTGCGTGATCAAGCTACAGAGTATTATCCGGATCACAAAACAGACCCAAAACAACAATTGAGATGGTTCTCTTATTGGCATGATTTTGCGGAGAAGAACCTCTTTGGCATTGAAATCAGTGAACAGATATCTCGCGCGGCCAAGATGAACATGATCATTCATGATGACGGTCACACCAATGTTATTACCTCTGATGGTCTAATCTCTGACGAATTGATATTTGCAAATACAGGCAACAACGGATTTAAGTATGGAACGTTTGATTTCATCATCACAAATCCTCCCTTTGGAAGCACTATCCGACAAAGTGAACAGGCATATTTAAAGACCTATCAACTCGGGAAAAAAGAGGAAGACTGGTTGGCAGTAAAAGCCAAGCCAGAAGGAGAACGCGAAAGTCAAAGCACAGAAGTCCTGTTTATAGAGCAAGATTATAAATTCCTGAAGGAAGGCGGCTACTTAGCAATCGTCCTTCCTGATGGTATCTTGACGAATAGCAGTTTGCAATACGTAAGAACTCAAATAGAAGACTGGTTCCGCATTGTAGCGGTTATCAGTATGCCACAGACAGCATTTACCGCTAATGGCGCAGGAGTGAAAAGTTCTGTCTTGTTTCTTCGAAAATGGAAAAAGGAAGAGACCGACAGACTTGTTCAGCAGAAAACGGATATTGAGTGTAAGCTACTGAAAGACAGCGACTACTTTGCCCTGCGTTCACGGTGGGATAACGAAATAAAACAAAAACAGAAAGAAAAAGCTACAGAAATTAAAGACAAACTAAAGATATCAGCAACAGAAGCTAAGAAAACCGAAGAATATAAATCATGGAATTCCGAACTGCTTGCTGAATACGCTGACAAGGTCGAAGATCTTAAAACTCGTCTGACTGAGGAAAACCTGTTGGCTAGACAACAAGAGCTCACGGATTATCCTATTTTCATGGCAATAGCCGAAGAAATAGGCTATGACGCAACTGGTAAGAAAACCGCCACGAATGAATTGGATATTATTGGACAAGAATTAAAGAACTTTATAAAAATAATCGACGATGATAATTCAAGGAATATTAGATAACTCATTAAATGGGCAATTGTGTATACGCGGATTTGCGAACATCAAGGATTTAGCACGATTGTCTGAAGCTGATTACACATATCAGAGGGGATTACTAAACCGCTCTGATATAAGTGATTTTTTGGAGACACAGTCTTTTCTGTTTTTCCCTGAAGTGATTTTAAGCTACAAATTCAAATACAAATTAAAAGATAAGCCAAATGCAGTAGCTCCATTAAAACTAATTCAGGAGGGTAGAAAATATAAATCAAATGTAAATGGCGATAATACTGAGATCACAGTAAAGACTGTCACATTTAATAAAGATTTTGGTGCAAAAAGCATAAAAGTTGTCGAGCTAAAATTGGATGACAACGTCATAAAACCTTTTCATAGAATTGATGGTAATCACAGACTTAATGCTGCCGAAGGATCAACAAGCGCTAAAGTTGAAAGAATGGTTATTCCGTTTTGTATATTATTAGGCACTGAGTATTATGATGAAAAAGGTATCGTTTATAATGATGAATCGAAAGTTTTTGATAAAGCAATTAAAGTTTTCTTCCACAATATTAACAGCAAAACCATACCACTAACATCAGAAGAAAACCTAAAAGTAATGATTGACGATTCGGATAATTTTTCTGATGAAGAATTAGAAGGAATTTTTACAGGGAGATACCCAATTCTAACACGGCAACTCATTAAGAAAGTCAACCCAGAAATATTCACAGGAATCGGCCATATCTTAAATAGTAATTATCGCACATACTTTAATGACATTTTTAAAAGATTGCTTAATGATGGTGTTGGTGAAGACGTAGCAGTTGAATGCGTATTGAATTCACTCCAAGCTGTTAATCAATTATATCAAAATAATGCTGATTTAAAAGCTAATGATAGTTTTGGTCTTTTAACTTCTTTCCTATGGTACCATATTCAGGGAATTGACAAGTTTAATGCTTTTAGAAATTGGATATTAAGTAATCATATTTTTGAAATTCATGAAGTAAAGGCTAGTAGTATAATTAAGATATTTGACAAATTAATGTCACAAGAGATTAAGGTTTTTGTAGCTATGCCTTATTTTGAAGGAAATCCTCAAATTGTTGATGAGTATAATAAAATATACTCTGATACAATCACAAAAATAGCCAATAATTGGAATATAAATATTTCTCTATATCCAATTATGTCAAACAAAGGTGCAACAAGCGATCAGATTCAGGATATCATCAACAAAATCAAAGAGGCAAAAATTATTATCGCTGACATTACAGACAATAATGCAAATGTCCTATATGAAATGGGATGGGCAAGAGCTCTTGACAAAAAAGTCATTATAGTGAAAAAAACAAATAGTTCACCAACTAAATCTGATATTCAAAATGACACATGGCACGAATATGATGATCGTTATAGAAGTACTTCTCTTGGAAAGATAGTAGAAGACAACATTCTTGAAATTCTTAAAAATAATTATGGTCTAATTATAGAATAATAATGGATTATCAGGTCCCAAAACAGATTGATAAAGATAAAATCTTTATTGTTATGCGGTCAGAGCTACAAGGAAGAACTGATCCCAAAATGATACTTTATAATCGTAAAGTTAAGAATTCGACATATAATAAAATCCGTTTGAAGGACATCCTTATCGGTAAGCCTCAATATGGAGCTTCAGAGTCTGGACAAAACAGAAATGACCCGACATCTCCTCGTTACATAAGGATAACAGATATCGACGAATACGGTCTAATTTCACATGAAGACTTAGGAGTTACGGCTAATCTTACTGATGAGAAATATGTTCTTCACGAAAATGATATATTAATTGCGCGTAGCGGTGCCACTGTAGGGAAATCATATATTCACAAAAAGAGTCCTTATATATGCTTCTTTGCCGGATATTTGATTCGTTTTGTCATTAATACACAAAAAGCTTTACCTGATTATGTCTTTGCGTATACGCAAACTGAGACATATAAAGAATGGGTGAATGCTATTCAGCGTCCAAGTGGACAGCCAAATATAAATGCGGAAGAATACAAGTCACTTGAGATACCACTACCTCCTTTAGATACTCAGTATGAAATAGTTTCAATTATACAAACAGCATATTCTGATAAAAAAACAAAAGAATTAGAGGCCCAGCAAATACTTGAGAGCATTGATACATATTTGCTTAATGAACTTGGCATTATTATTCCAAAGATTGCGACAAATATTAATAGCAGGATATTTTATATACAAAGAGGTGAACTTGAAGACAGGTTAGATCCGATATTTAATAAGAATTATTCTATTTTTAAGAATATAACATCTTGTTATCAATGGAAAACTTTGAATGATCTTGTCTTGAATAATGGTCAATATGGTGCTAACGAAAGTGCAATAGACTACACAGAAGGGAGTGTAAGATACATACGAATAACTGATATTGACGAATGGGGGAACTTAAAACCAGAGGACAAAAAATCTGCTTCTAGCATTAACTCTGCTTACTTGTTGAGGTATAATGATATTCTATTTGCTCGAAGTGGCTCTGTTGGTCGGTGCTATATCCATAAAGATTTATCAGAGCCATCTATATATGCGGGCTACCTTATTAGATTTGATATTGATACAAATATAATAGACCCTGATTATCTGTTTTATTATTGCAATAGCAAATTATATAAATTCTGGGTGAATACGATACAAAGGCCAGCAGTACAAGCAAATATCAATGCAAAAGAATATAGGAGTTTGAGGATACCACTTCCCCCTCTTTCAATACAACAAGAAATTGCTAAACAGATTACTGCTATTCGTCAAAAGGCAAAAGCGTTGCAAGAAGAAGGCAAAGCTATATTGGAGCGTGCCAAGAAAGAAGTGGAACAAATGATAATGGGAGAGGCATAATTATGGGCAAGACAGTAACTACATATTTGATTGATGGAGATCCTAAGGGCACTCAGTACGTTTTTATCAGTAACAAGATTTGCAAAATGTATGTTATTCCTCGTGCAAATCTCTCTATCTTAAACGATCGAGAGGAATTGCAAACACCCGCCTTCTATATTCTGCTTGGTGAAGATGAATCGACAAAACCAAAAGCATATATCGGTGAAACAGAAAACTTTAGAGAAAGAGTCAAGGATCACGACAGCAAGAAGTCATTTTGGCAAAAGGCCCTGTTGTTTATAGCAAAAGATGCAGCTATGACTAAAGCTGATGTTCAATACCTTGAGCATTGCGCCATTGCAGTGGCTAAAGCATCTAATGCCTTTGCGCTCGATGAGAATAAGCAAACGCCTAAAGCCCCTAATCTTCCTGAATACAGGAAGGACGATATGGATGGCTTCTTTGAAGATGTGAGATTCCTCACCTCATTCATCGGCTGCAATATATTTGAGATAACAAAGCCCAAGGAAGAACACCTGTTCTACACAAAGGGACGCGGCTGCAATGCTAAGGGCTTTTATGATTCCAACGGGTTTACTGTCTTGAAAGGCAGCATTATCGCAAAAAACCACGTTCAATCACTCCCATGGAAAGAGAAGCGTGAAAAACTTCTCAAAGAATATACAGTTGTTGATGGGGACAAATTGGTATTAGCATCCGACAAGACTTTTCCCAGCCCCAGCACAGCCGCCGACTTCTGCATCGGCAGTAGCAACAACGGCTGGCTTGTTTGGAAAGACAAATATGGTAACACATTGGATTCAGTCTATCGAAAACAATTAGAGTAGGTTTTGGCAGTTATATACTATATGGCAAAAAAGGATATAAATAAATCTAAATTTAGCGAGGAGACAAAACTTAAGTTAGATATCTTTAGGAAGTGTTTTCGTGAATGGTACCCTGTATTCGTCCACAACCAATACATTTCGCACATGTTTGTGTATGACATGTTTGCAGGCAGTGGTACAGATGCCGCAATGAATCCAGGATCTCCAATTATTCTCTTTCAAGAGGCAAGAGGGAATAAACGTCAACACTGTAAATCCTTACTAAAAAGAAATTCCGCTTTTGTGACATTTGGTTTTAATGAACTGGATGCCGAAAAGAAGAAAGAACTGGAGTTTAATATTAATACAGAGTATTCTGCATGCAGAACGCAGTGCAAAGAAGCAAAATGCCCGTTCAAAGACTCATTTTATTTTGAATCACAAGATTTCTCTTCTCTGATCAACAACAAACGATTGAATCAGGTATTGGATAACCCAAAGTTTGCAAAATTTATTTTGCTTGATCAATATGGTTTCAAGCAGATAAATGATGAAGTGTTCATAAGATTAGTGAATTCTCCAAGAACAGATTTCATCTTCTTTATTGCGTCATCATTTATTAAGCGGTTTAAGGACCTTCCTGCTGTTACCGCTTATTTTAAAAAGAACAGGATAAGTTTTGATGAAGCTAAACCCAAAGAATGCCATAAAGTTATCACTAATTATTTTAGAAGTCTTATACCATCTGGGAAAACGTACTATCTGCACTCATTTACCATTCAAAAAGGCACTAATTATTATGGTCTGATTTTTGGCTCTGGTCATTCTTTAGGAATGGAAAAGTTTGTCAAGGTTTGTTGGGAAGAAGACAGACAAGCGGGAGAATCAAATTGCAATCTCTATGATGACTATGAGCCTGGAACAATCTTCTATAATCCACAAAACACTAATAAGAAAACACGAGTATTCGAGAATATCAAAGAAAAGGTTCTCAACTCTACTATAACGGATAATACTACCGGATTAAAATATGCTTTAGAATGTGGTTGCGAGCCAAAATTGTTCGTTGATGTAATGGAATCGTTGATAAAGGAGAACAAGATACGCGTCATCGGGACTTACAATAAAAGGTCAACGAATATCCATAAGATTGAAGAATACAAAATTGAATTAATATGAGAACAACAAAGATAGAATGGACAGAGCGCACCTGGAATCCAGTCACTGGGTGTAACAAAATATCCGAAGGTTGCCGTCATTGCTATGCAGAAATGATGACCAGGCGTTTGTATTCTATGGGAAATCAAAAGTATAGAAATAACTTCACTCCGACAGAACATCCTGAGGACTTACAAGAACCATTTAAATGGAAGAAGCCATCAAAGGTCTTTGTTTGTTCTATGAGCGATCTCTTTAATGAAGAAATCTCTTTTGAATTTGTTGATCAAGTGTTTGAAGTAATTAGGCAAACGCCGATACACACTTACCAAATTCTTACGAAAAGAGCTATACGTATGGCAGAGTATTTTAAAAAAAGAGAGGTCCCGGCCAACGTGTGGATAGGAGTAACTGTTGAAAACAAAAAGGCTAGAGAACGTGTTGATTCAATTCGTCATATTGATGCAACTGTTAAGTTTCTTTCTTGTGAACCTCTTTTGGAAGATTTAGGGGTAATGAATCTTAGTGGCATAGATTGGATTATCGTAGGGGGAGAAAGTGGTGTATCGGCCAGGCCAATGGATGAACAATGGGCTGTCAATTTATTGAATCAAGCCCGTAAAGAGAGCATCCCTTTCTTTTTCAAGCAATGGGGCACATGGGGAAGTGATGGCGTTAGGCGAAATAAGCATGCTAATGGGAAATTATTACAAGGCGAGATTATACAACAGATGCCATTAGTCATAACATAACCGATAGTGATCATAATCTTTGGTATTTCTTTTTTATCACTTCAGGTTATTTCGGGGTTCTAAAACGAACTGATTTCATATACAGCACGAGAGGGCTTATAAAACAAACTATAGATTCAGTAAACAGTCCTATCATGAAGTGTGTTGAAAAACTGATAATACTTTTTCAAAGAAAACAGCCCTGATTTGGGCTTTTTTCGTTATCTTTGTACAAATGAACGAGACTGCAGCTGACTACTGATAAGGCCTGCATCTCTTCGCCATTAAAAGCACTAACACTCAATAATCAATATATGAACGAGACATATAAAGAAAAACTTAGCAAGCACGTTGAAGGTATCTTCAAAGGATATACCTTACCGGGCCTCCACATCTGTGATATTGCTACAGGTGGTGGAAAATCTTATACCATCGGAAAGCTCACCTGTGAATACTATCCCAACTATTTTGACCGCATAGTGATTCTGTGTGTTCAAAATAAATTGGTTAATGGGATGAATCGTGAGATCAATCGTTTTATTGATGGACCAAACAGCCTAATAAAGCCATATGACAAAATGGTTATTGAAAACAACCCGGAGGTTATCACAAAAGCAATTAAAAATGGGAGCTTTCAGAATCTTGTTGATGAAATGCAATATCAGATTGGAGAGCAAAAGAAACAGGATTTAAAGGTCGCGGAAATTCAATATAGCTATAACTATGTAAAGAAGATTTTTGAAGGTTTGTCTGGCTTAATCAAGACATTTGACGAGAATAGCAAGAATGACTACATACAAAACCAAATAAACGAGAGTGAGGCAAATCTTCGCAAAGCCGTCCGCATGTTTTTTGACACATTCAAGAAACATCTCGAAAAAACCAAGCAACTTAAGAAAGTAACACTCGAGACTATGTTGAGTAGATTCCAGTCACTCACAAAAGTCTATCCTCAAGTGGATTATAAACGCAAGAAGGTGCTTCTAATGACGGTACATAAGGCAATGTATGGCATTGATCCGATACTCTCAGAGAAGATTAAGCTAGAGCATCTTGCGGAGAAAAATAAGAAAACACTGATTCTTTTTGATGAATCGGACCAAGCTGCCGTAGCCATGCGTTCTGCCATTATCGAGCAATCTATTGAGAACGCCGGAGGCAGCAAAAGATTTGCTAAAGGTTATAATGGTTATCTCCAGTACTTGGATTTAATCAACAATCCCGAACAGATTTCTAATGAGTATTATGGGCCCTTGTTGGAAGAATGCCTTAACAAAGCAAAGTATATAACTAAAAACAACTGGGAACGTATATTCGGTGATGTAATACCATATAAGAATATTTTTCTGGGCAACGATGAGGAATTAGAATCATACAGAAGGGGTGTGTTCTTTTCCGGTCCAGCTTTAAGACTGAATATTACCCAGAGAGGTGATAACACAAACTCATACATCTGCTACAGAAAGCGTGATCGGCATTTTTGCCTTGTTCATGCCAACGATAAAGATCAACTACTGACAGAATATCCTGTAGTCATCCCGATGGATCAATTCCTTTCATTAATTCTTGGTAATACTACATCTATAAAAGGTCAGTTGCGAAGAGTCATTTCTGAATCACTTAAGCGTAGCCGAGAAAGATTTGAAGCTGAGACAAGAGAAGTCTCAACCAATGCTTCTACAACAAATCACTATCTTGGTTATCCAACACTGGAACGAGAAATACACACATTATTCTCTCGCTTTGAGACGACTTCGGAATATCAGTTTGAGCAGCAGATTAACGAATTCATGACAAACAGAAAGAACCTTTCTGTTGCTGATGGTGAAGAAAAAATGAAATTGCCTGATTTCTCCGTGTATTCCCAAGGCGTACAACTATATCAAGAGGAGATTGATGAGCGAGACAACCAACATCGCGTAAGATTGTCATGTAGAGAAATAACTACTACACCTGAAAAAATCCTGATAGATCTTGTAAACTCTGATGGGGTATCTGTTGTTCTATGTTCAGCAACTGCTTCTTGTTGGTCGGTGGTTAGTAACTGTGATATCAAGTATCTAAAACAGACTCTTGGGGACAAAATTCATGTCCTCTCAAAGGCAGATAGAGAGACATTTGACCATCTCGTTGACAAGACTTACCCTGAGGATCATCAGATAGAGATTGTGCCCTTGCAGAAATATGAATTTCCAGACAAGAAAGAGAATGCAATTGTATTACCAGACAAATACAAACAACTGTTCTCATCTGATGCTATAAAAGAAGGACTAGTTGAGAAGTGGTTTAAGATAACACGTCGTGAACTTAAGAAGACATCCAAGGGCGTTGAAGATCTGACATTCCAGTTATATCGCCTTTTCCAGTTTATTGAAGCATACCATTGGTTCATTACTCATAATGACATCCACAGTATGATTTATTTTCAAAACCGAACAGGAGACAAGGACAAAAACCAGTTACATGCCATAAGTTGTCTTATTGATGGGTCATATAAGGATATGCCTTCAACATTGGATGATGAATTGCCGACTGATTGGGAGAACTGTCACATTCGCATATCAAAAGACTGGGAAGATGTAGAATCCAAGATCTTAACTGAACTCAGCGGAAATAAAGATGCCAAGCTAATGCTGGTTTCCGCCTTTGGTAGTTTCAAAGCTGGAGCCAATTTGCAATATGATATTCCTGATGGTCTCGACTATGTAAGTGGAGATAATTGGAGCAACGAAGGTGAAAAGCTTAAAAAAGACTGGGATGCCATTTATGTTCAGTCGCCCACAGCTTATCTCATGATGAATGAAGACGGCACTGAGAGTACTTATGAGAAAAGCCTCTACAATGCCATGCTGACATTAATGATGTTGTATGAACGTGGCTGTCTTTCAAAAACGGATGTCGCTCAATGGCTTTGTTACGCTCTTTCAAATAACTTTATGTTTGGGGAGAAACAGAATCCAGGTATTGTTAAGGACAAATCAGCTTGGGCCCAAACCACAGTCGAACAGGCTATAGGACGATTGTGTCGAACAAGGAACAAACCTCATATCACATATATCCTATTTGATGAGTCAATGAGGTCCTTCTTTGATGCTGCCAATATGAAGAAATCACTCACTAAGGAGTTCAGAGCTTTAGCCAAATACATCATGAATCATCAAAACATTGAGGTTCCAGAAAGTAACCCTGATGAAGTGATAAGGTGTAATGATGCAAATTATGCTCAAAGACAACTGGATCGGCTTCGCAGTTTAGCTCTTCGATATACACCTCACCAACAAGATGAAGAAGACATTGATGATGACTACGTTGGTGATGATGACTTGCCTTATAATGTGAAAAGCAGTCAGATAATGAACCAAAGCTATAAACAGACCATCATTAAAAAGCCTGTAATTTCAAGCATTGAGGAGCTAGACGACCTTGATAAGCGTCTGACATTTATCCCAAAATGTTATGGTTCATGGGATAGAGACGAAAACGGAAGCTATTCTTTCTCTTGCGAAACGAAGTACAATAATAGAATTTGCGTTTCTGGAAAAGGGAAGGCGTATTCTATCTCACCGTCTTCTGTAAGACTTGATATTCTCATGAAGAACTCCGTGATTAAAGACCATTTTGAGAAAAACGGCTTTGCGACCACGTGGGGAAAAGAAGGTCTGATACTCCATCCACAGATACTTGCAACCGATTATGCCGGAGAGATTGGCGAAGAAGCGTTTAAAGCGATTTTGCTACATTATACCGATTGCAGAGAAGAGAATATCAAACATCTATCAGGTAAAGATTATGAGTTGGCAGATTACGTCATAGTCAATCCTGATGGAAGTTACAAAATCGCTTTTGATGTGAAGAATATGAATCCCAGAGTTGACCATAATGACAAAAAGGAAGATATGTCCACATCGAAGAAACGCGAAATAAAACGTAGGCGTTTGGGATGTGAATTAATTACAGTCAATATGCTTAAACTGAATAAAAGTGGCATGGATGAGATTCGTGAGATTGGTGGTATTATTGACGAGAATGGCACTATTATCCCCAACGCTATCGATCACCTCAAAAAACTGATTAATTCTAAGTGAACATGAAAATTGACGAACAATACATAAAGAGTTTACCTCTGACAACAAACAGGATAATTGTCACCCTTGATAAGGATGCTTTCTTTTCAATGTACTCTATTGTGTCATACTATGGTACAAATAAAGAGTCGAGAAACCTAGCCTATGAGCAACTTGCTGATGTTCCTTGCGTTTCTGTTACCGGAATTAGAGCTCGGTGGACTGGGTCTTTTCCTTCCATCCATTTCTTCATTCTTGCTGTTAAGGGCGAGGAAACAAACATTCTTAACAGCTTGAGAGATTATGATTACATCCGCTCAAAAATAGATACGCTTGAAGAATATGATGAAATGCTCCAGAAAAGGATTATTGCATCACTCGCCATCAACTCACTTGGGAAAAAGAAAAACAACAAGATGATGTACAATGATGGCTCGCTGCTTATATGTGACGATAAGAATTTCAATATACCGAAATCAAGACAGGAACTTGTTTGTCTGAAAATTGAGGTAAACGAGTACATGAATCTTATCGCAAAAACCACCTCATTCTCAAATCCTTCATCTTTAACGGAGCTTAAAAGACGTAAGAATTGTGTCTTTAGAATCAGCAATGACATTGGTGGGTATCTATGGGAAGGGCGTTCTGTTAAGCCGATTGTTGTAAAGGACTTTAAAGATGGGGATTACAACCTAAAAGAGCTATACATTCTGAAGAAAAGATTTAGTGACAATAAAAACAACGTTCCATATTGGCCCTATAATAAAGAGAACTATACTCACGGAAAGCTTTTTGTTCTTTGGCAGGTAGTCAATTCGGTTAATGAAGACTTCAAAGGTTTGTTAGAAATAGGTTTTTGCGATTTTCAGGTTTTACACTATGATGAATGCAAGACCGGAGATGACATGCTTTCATTTTTGCGACAATACTTTTCTGGAAAGACCATTTATATAGACGATCCTTTTGGTACAGTAGCATCGAAGGAATTGATACTAAAGCTCAAGTCCGAGGTTAAATCTCTCATGGGGGATTGCCTTATATTCTCAAAGAAACATTCCAGTAATGACATGGTAATAAAGCTTTGTGAACCCAAAGAGCTGGCAGCTGACTGGACCCATTACACACAATCGCTTTATAGATTAGCACATAGCTGTAATGCACTTCAGCACATTACAGTTCAAGAGAACAAGAAAAATGAGATCACTAAAGCGAGTGCAAGACGTATCCTCATAGAGTTGCTTGTTAAGGATTCGCTTATCAACAGAATAATGCCTAAACAGTTGACAGAGTTAATGTGCGGTTGGGTCTTTTATCGGTATAAAATTAATAAAGACTTCGTACATGGTGCATCTTTAGCTGTTGACACAGATGGTTCCATGAACATTAAAGAGTATGGTTTGTCTCGGAATAGTCTTGGAGAAGATTTTGAGCAATTTGTTCAGGAATACATAAAATTCAATGACTACGATAAGATTCGCGGAGGCCGGGATTACATGGCATTAGAAAAAAACGGCAATGTGTATCTGATCATTGATACTGACGAAATACCAATCCTCGATGTTGAACTCATTGACGAAGGATATGACCAAGTGATTAATAAGGGGGAGACCGTTGCGATGTTCAAGCGTAAGAAGAATGTACATGAATATCTTCGTGGTTATATTGGATTCCATCTTTGGAAATCAGATGGCCTTAACGGAGAGAAAGACGCTGCGTATTCATATATCGCCGGCACCAATAGCGAGAACATGCAGATTATGCAGAATACAAAGATGGATAAAATGCCTAGAGCAAGGCGTATCTTTGTGTTGAATGAAGATAACCCCGAAGTAGTTAGCTCAGATATCAATGAAATAACGGCGATGCTAAAGTTTGGATTTGGCCGTTGGAATGAGCTGATGACTTATCCGTTCCCATTCAAATTCCTGCAAGAGTATCTGGATGATGCATGTGAAACGGTCTTCTCTAAGCATTGGAGAGACATTACCTACAAAGGTGATCTATAAGGCTGGTAAACTTTTCCGCTCCATACCCGTTCACACTGTAACAGCATTCTCCGTTTTGCTGTAACAGTCTACGCCGTTTTTCATTTTAGTTTAACGTGAGTTCGATGAGATTTAATTAATTGAAAATTAGGAACATAGCGGAATTTTTAGTAATTTTGTAGTGCTAAAAAAAAACCCAAAATAACCGCTATGTTTCCTGATTGCAAAATTACAGAAATATTCTTCATGTGTGATGAGTTCAGTAAGAATTTTGACGAAATTGTCTCTAAAAACTCGCTAACTGAAGGTCATTCCGAGAAGAAACGCAAATATCACCGTGATGGCAGGATGTCGGACTCCGAGGTGATGACCATTCTGATCCTGTTCCACAATTCCGGCTACCGATGCTTGAAGCACTTCTATCTGGATTATGTGTGCAAGCACATGAGGCACCTGTTCCCTAAGACCGTGTCCTACAACCGTTTCGTTGAGCTGCAGAAGCGGGCGGTAATCAAACTTGCTGTGTTCGTCAAGACCATACTGATGGGCAAGTGCACTGGCATCAGTTTCATCGACAGCACCCCGTTGAGGGTGTGCATGAACCAGCGCATCCTCCAGCACAAGACCTTCAAGGGCATTGCGCAGAGAGGCAAGTGCTCTGTGGGATGGTTCTTTGGCTTCAAGTTGCACATCATCTGCAACGAGATGGGCGAAATCGTCAACTTCATGTTCACGCCTGGCAACGTTGATGACCGTGACCCGCTCAAGGTGGAGCGTTTTACCGAGGAGTTGTACGGCAAGATCATTGCCGACAGGGGCTACATCAGTAAAGACCTGTTCTGTAAACTCTTCATCAACGGTATCCAGCTGATAACCAAGCTGAAAAACAAGATGAAGAACTCTTTGATGAGTATCTCGGATAAGGTGTTGCTTAGGAAACGGGCCATCATTGAGTCGGTAAATGACGAGTTGAAGAACATGGCTCAGATTGAACATTCCAGGCACAGGTCATTCCACAATTTCATCAATAACCTCATGGCAGGAATCGCTGCTTACCGATTCTTCCCCAAGAAACCGATGCTGCAGTTAGAACGAGAAATCGACAACCAATTGACTATCTTTTGATTATTTTCGTCGAACTCACGTTAGTTTAAGCCTTGATTCTAGGTTTTTGATTATTTCTTCATCTGTTAGCTGTGCATAGACTGTTCTGATCATTTCATCAGAAGCATGGCCTGACATTCTGCGCACTTCTTCAGGACTCTCTCCATTTTTTATCATATTAGTAATAAACGTACAGCGAGCATAGTGGCTGGATATCGTCTCATGCAGAGGTTTCTTTACTTCTTTTTGAGTTGAATCAATTTTAACGATAGTCCTATTCAATCCAGCCTTTCTTGCTATCCGCCTTATGGCTTCATTATATGTGTTATTGCCTTTGCCTTTGGTCTTTCTTTCAAACTCAACAGGGTCAACTAGCTTCTGTTTTTTTACTCTGTCCATTAGCATTCTCATCCTAGGCGTTAAAGGAATAATAGCTTTGATGTTCTCCTTCATTGTCGTAACGACAATATAGCTGTATCTCTTTCCTTGCTTTACATCGTACTTTCCTGTGAGTAGTTTAGCCAAGTCCGAAACTCGCTGTCCACATTCGATGTGAAGTAAGAACAAATCACGGTATTCTTCTTCGACGGGAGTTAATCCTGGACAATTCTCAATCGCGGCAACTTCATCATCAAACAGGGGGAAATAACCAATTTGGTCTTCTCTGCGAGGGTCATCCACTTTGATCCAAACCACAAAGTTGGAGACAATTTCTCTAGGGACGAACACTTTGTTAATCAGCATAGCGATAATTGCTCCGCAACGATTCAATTGACCAACCCCGAATTTCCTCATTTTGCCATCCGTTTTGCTTCTGTTCATCTTATCAATCAGGTATTCCTTGTACTTATTCAAACCTTTTTGGCTAAAGATTTGCATTGTTTTATCATTTTTAGGTAACGTATCAACGAAACGACCGAACTCGCTCAAGAGAGATTCATTTTGCCGTTTTGTGCTCTCTTTGATTGAAGGCTTTACGTATTTATGATAATACTCCAGCGCTTCAGCAGCAACATATACGAGGACTAACTTGGTTTTAGCATCATCTCGAAAGATAAATTGTTTGAGTGTTTCTATTATATCGGTGACATAATTGTTGCTTACATATTCAATAAATTCTGAGTAGTAGCGTCTCAACTTATTTAATTGTTCATTGACAATCTCATTATTGTGGTTGTCCAATTGAGACTGGACATTAGAAATAACTGCCAGCTGCTTTTCAGAATTCCATTGGTTGGGGTACACTTTAAGGTGTGTAGAGCATCGGTAATGTTTGCCATCTATATATGTCGTCAGGTAAATTGTGCCGGGATTTGAAGATTTAGAAAAGGGCAAATAAAACCTCAATTTACACTTATCATAAAAATTCTGCCGATGCTTGTCCATAACAACAATCCAATAATCAGAAAGTGTGATTGGAGTCGCCACCTTCTATAATCAGGCGTATACCACTCATGCGGTACCTATCATTAGCACCCACAGTGATCGTGACTCGCCGACTCAGGCATTCTTTCGCTAGTTCAACTAATTTCTTGTGCATTGTTTAATTTAAGGAGTGTGAATAGTTGAATACACCATTCTTGACAATTTCAAAATACATTGCACTTGTATCCGTTCACATCAGCTTATTAGCATACTCATATACCTTCTTGAGTTTGGCCTCATCAAACTTGTCAATTAGTTCTGTGATGCGGATCTTCCATTCCTTACCATTCCACTTATCCAATTCATAGCGCTTGGTTTCGTTGGCGATTTCAATATATGGCTTCATACTCTCGTAATCCTTATGACCTGTGATAGACATTACCACCGCAGCTGGAATGCCGAAAGCCAACGAGCAGCACACAAAGGTCCGGCGCCCATCATGACAACCAATGATGTCATAGAACTTATTGATTTCGTCGTAACGCTTTGTGCCAATGTAATAGGTATTGATGACCTCCCTGTCAAGTCCCGCTTCTTTTGCAGCAAGCTTGATGTAGTCATTCAATTTTTGTGCTGAGGGAACAGGAAACAAGCTGCCGTCTTCAGATTGATAATCAGCATATTTATCGATAATCTTCTGTGCCTTATCAATAATCGGTATCGTGAGATGGTCAGATGTCTTTTTAGTGTAAAAGTCAATTCCTCTTGAGGTGACATGCGGCCTTTTGAGTTGAGCTAAATCAGAATAACGCAACGAAGTGAAAGCCATGAAGCAAAACATATCACGGGCTCTTTCCAGATATTTTTGGTTCGGTGAAAATTTGTGGTTAAAAAATTGCATCAGTTCCTTGTACGTTAAGTACGTGACATTCTTCTTGGTTACAGTCAGGTGAGGTGTGTAACCAATGGCACTATCAAGGACTGGGTAGCCATTTGCTTTCATCCACCTCAAGAACGACTTCAGAATCCTGAATTGCTTAGTGATAGTACGGTTACGGTAGTTGTGCCTGACATACCATTCCTTGAGTTCAACCATCTTGTCCTTATTGAGTGTTTCAAGTGTGACTTCAGGGTCGCAACCCATAAGTTGCTTCCATATCTGCTCATACTTATAATGAACAACGCTGGTCCAGTCCCTCTCCCTGGCGCCCTCTACAAGAAACATGTTGAAAATCTCGGGCAATGTCTCTGGGCGCGGTTTGTTATTATCTGGTTCGACAACTTTTTTTGCACGGCCAAGTTTCTCATTAACCAATTCACGCAGATCATCCGGGTTGGGAAGACACCTCCTCAACTCATATTCTGAAAATACTTCTTGAATGGCCTCAAGGAATTCTTGTATTCTCTCATTGATAACCCGCGAAGAAATTTTATCTTTACCCACAATGTGTGTAGATGCACGCATGGGGCGCTGTGTATCAGAATCCCATTTCATCGGGTCGACTGTCATTCCTATCGAAAAGCCAACTTCCGATTTTTTATTGTTCCACCTCACACGAATCACGACTTGATTCTTTGCATTTAGAAAAGTTCTTGTATTGTACCTTATTTCTCTCATTTTGTAAACTTTTTTTTGATGCTTTCTCTACAAAAATAGTACAAATACAAGCACATATTTAATTGTGATATAATAAGATAGCTTATGATATAATATGATAACGATCCTTTAGCAGAGCAACCTCATGGGGGAATACAAAGAGGGAATAGAAATGATATGTAACTTTCACTGAATGACTAAGTTACAAATAGCATTTAAACTTAAAAAACTCCCCACCTCCGTGTAAAGCTATCTGTTATGTTTCTCCAGTTGCGGTAAAATGGGCAAAAGGGGGGAATAATCCCTACTTTGTATTCCCCCGTTTTGAGATATAACATGTTAATTGGACAGTATAACATAAGAAATATAAATTTCCAACTGGCTGATAATTATTTAAATGCATTAAGCCATATTAACAACCTCAACATGTTCAGCCCAACAAAGACATAAAGTCGCTAAAACTAGCGACTTACATTTACAATGTTGATTCTTTTAACAAATATTCTGACTTACACGGCGTCCTTCTCAATTATTATTTTCACTCTTTTGCTTAACAATTCTCAATCTCATCAAAATGGACAAAGAACTTCAACTTCTCATCCACATTTAAATTAAAATAATCATATAACTCTGGCACAATTGGTATAAAGATCTTGTCTTTTGTAATAATCGTTGATGAACGTATGCTTTTTCCACCAGTGGAATCAGGTATTTTCTGAGTCAACTCTAAATCATAATACAACGTATTCTTGCCTAAGGTATCAGTAAATATATAAATCAACCGATGCATACTCCAAAGTATTCTCGTTGTATGAGGATTCGAGAAGAATATTCTTTTTTGATTTACCATCTTGTCTGTCAGAGCCATAAACATCTTGTTATTCTGCAAGACAGGCGTAACAACATCAGTTTTCAATATCCTCATTTTTGTTTGTACATCTAAACAAAGAATTGGAGGCATGGGTATAATATCTTCATTTTCTACATTTCTTACGGCTTCTTTTGAGGTATTTAAAGAGTTGTTTTCAATATTAGAAATTACTTCTGAAACATCACCTACTTGGGAAGGATTAATAGTCTGTTGGTGTTTGTTTCTTTCTGCCTTCGCATACCTCACAAACTCCTCTGGTGTTATTTCATTAGTTCTCAACTTACTTATCATCTCTTCCATTCCTCCAGTCATTTCGTATGGAATGATATACTCATCCTTCTCGTTATGCAGCACTCTGGATATATAGTCTGTTCTTTCTTTTACTCCTTTAGGAATAAAAGCAGAGAACTGCTGGTACAAAACCACTCTGACGAAGTCTTTGGCAAGAGGCGTGAACAACTTGTAGTTCATGTTTCTCATCGAGATAAGCCTCTGTACATCACTATTATTTGGAGATAAAAATATACAAAACTCACTTGTAGAAAGGTCATGTGTTACGAACACATTTAATAAGTGGGAGATGTCAGCAAACTTGATGCTAAAGTCTTTCACATAATAGTCCTCTTCAATGATGCTTCGCAACTCATTGATAACAAAGAACTGATCAATAGTTAAATCTGACTCATCATATACTTTTATTACTTGAATCTCGTTGGGAATGGACTTTACGCCTACCGACTGAAGGTATTTACGCTGTATGCGCTTTCTATATGTATAGTCTGATACCGTTAATACGCAATCATCTGAGTTCTTGAATTTTGCAAGAACCGTTGCATCCACTCCGTCGGCATACTTGTACAGATTAGCATTTTGTCGTGTTATATCGCCTAGTTTCAAATATTTCTCCTCATTAGCAAACTTTATTTTTACATTCGATGCTTGCAACTCCACAAAATGGTTGGAGAGATAAAGTAGGAAATTTCTGTAGTTATCACACATTGGGTCAGAAGATATGATTGAAGTCCATATGTTCTCTACGGAATGAACTATTGTGGATACTAAGCGTATAGAATCTCTACTAACAGCTTCTCTGCCAGCTGTTGGAACCAAGCATTCAAGATTAGCCACACCACCAAACTCATATTCTGATGAGATGTTTATTCCAGCTAAGCCAAACCCATTTCTCAATCCAAGTATTCCTCTATCGCGAGTATTCAAATATAGGTAGCCGTTAAGAGACGTATTCAGCATTTTTATATCATAAACCATTATATCTACTGATAAGGGGAATTGGTTTCCGTAGCCCACGTCCATCTTATATGAAACTTGGGGAGTATTTACCTCCTTACAGGAAATTTTCTTAATGAAGGAAATTTTTTTCCTCGGAAAAACTTGACCGTTTATGACAATGGGGATTTCTATGTACTCGATATATTGCCTTAAGTAGTTTATCGCTCCTTGCACACTTATGGACCCCGGCTGGTCAAGAGTAGCAATAACACGAGTCCCTACAGGTACCCCATGTCCATCTATAGTGTTGATGGGAATAGATTCTTTGACGTTAAGCTTGTCGCGTATTGCCTCCGTAATATAAGCTTCTTGTTCGTTGTATCGGTGTGTTTGTATTTCAAGTTTAGTACAAACGCCAAAGTTAGCCAAAGCACCTATACCGAAATGCCCCACAACACCAGCAGCTATTGACTGGGGATTGTTCTTTCCACTATTACCTGCTTTCCAATAGTTATTGGCCAGAATCTTCCTATTCATGCCTATACCATTGTCCGTAATTGCAACCTGTTCATTAGTTATATCTATCTGAATCAAAGGTTCAAAAGATGTATCAAGATGCTTCCTCTCAAGAATTGCATCATAAGCATTCTGCACATTCTCCCTCAGCATAGCCAAAGGTGAATCATACAAGTCGTTACCAAGCAGACGTATCATCTGTTTGGCATCAAATTCCATAGAAACATACATCGTCTCGTTCATCTTTCTAAGACTTTTTTAATGTTCTTAATTGCTCGTTTATAAAACTGTCATTCAAGGCTTTGATTTCCTTGTCTGCTAACACTTCTTCAATGTACTCAGGATTACCCAAATTGCGAGCAGCCACAATTTTTAGCATCGCATCTTCTGGTGCAGTTATCTTCCCTACATTGTGATAAACGTAATCATAATCCTTCACTTCCTTCAAATAAGACTTGAACATCTTCGTTAGAACCTCTCCTTTTTCTTGTTCCTGAAGCGCCTTAATTGACTCACAGGCACGTTTATAGTCATGATCCAGCCTGCATCTCCGATCAATATTCAATATGAGATCGTTAATTACTAAAGCTCTTAAACTAACTCGATAGCTTACCTTATTCGTAGCATTAGGAATAGGTTTTGTCCCCCAATGTGGTATCTTGTTGTTCGCATTAGTATTAAAATCTTCACGAATATTTATATCCACATTTGCAAATCCATTGTCTTTAGATATTTCAATAACGTTATACTGCCTATGGCAATTCTCTGGTAACACTTTCTTTCCGCCAAAAAGAGTACCAGAACTGATAAGCAACAATTTCTGTACCTGATTATCTTTATGTAACAACAAGTCAGAATGCTCTTCTGCAATTTGAGTAAAATGCTGATGTCCAAAAAGCCCTATTTGGATATTACAACTGAGAAGGTCTGTAAGAAATGATCTATCCATATAGTTGGTTTCCAACGGGCTACCATAGAAATGATGATGCCATACCGCCACATTAAGATAGCCAGCATTATAGCAGTCTGTCAGTTCTTTCCCAATCGAATTTAAGGCATTGTCTGATATGCATCCTATATCGCACAAATGATCCAAATGACAGCAGCTGTTGAAACAAGCGAAACACACCTCATAGTCATGATTGATTACTACGTATGCCTGCTCCTCTGGATCACTTGGATACTCTCTAATACCATTAAAAAAATGGTTAAAGAATTCTACAAATAGATTGAAACGCTGACGATACCTATTCATATCCGTTATTTCATAGAAAGAACGATCCTTCCAGTTCCATCGGATATTGTTTGCTCCTTTAAAGTAAGAATCTTTACTAATTTCATAATTATTGTTGGTCAATTGAAGACTCGCTATGGTTGCAACACGGTTAACATCGTGGTTACCTGGTACAACAATGAGTCTTGATCTATCCCCCTGAAGATAGAGGTCACAAATAGAAGTCAGAAAAGATTCCACTTCTTTATATTGTTCACGTATCTGATCTTCTTTATAATCTCCTTGAATAAGGTCTCCGCTAACAACAACAAAAGATGGTGCGACTATTCTCTCATGTTCCGTAAATACTTCTTTATCCCTTCGAAGGGACTGGAACAAATGGTCATACTCCACTCCAGTAATTTTGTGTATATCTGAAATATGAAGAATCGAAAATTTGCTCATCTTAAATATTTAGTTTATTCAATCACTGTATGTAGATAATATCGTTAACGCTTACAATAACTACAATTGTATATCAATTTTGTAAGTACTGCAAAGATACGAAAAAAAAATACTGATTGCCTTTTATTTATTATTAATTTGATTTTTCTCAATTCTTTTTTTGTATGTTATGGTATGTTTTCAATTGCAATTTACTTGTTTTAGGTATGGGAAAATAAATAATTGTTCTCTAAACCAAGGTGAGAAAGGGGGGAATCGGGCCGATTTGTATTCCCCCCTTTTGGGATATAACATACTAATCGTGTGATACGACAAATTAATCATCAGTCTGCAACTGACTGATAACCAAATGTTTTCATTAGTTTATACTATCACACAATCAGTATCTGATTAGTATGTAATATCATTCGATAAAACCTCCAGCTCCACAGAAACGAGTAACCATCTGATAATTAGATAGTTGCTCGTTGTTTTTATTAAAGCCAGATGGCTCCAATAAAACTATTCTCAAGTCAATGACTTTCAGTGATTTATAGTTTCTTGTCGCCACTTTATTCCCCCGTTGTATTCCCCCTTTTGCCATTTTGGCACAATTTAGAACTGCCAATAGCTACATTAGCCGTTTGACCACCTATTTCTCCAATCGAGCCAAATGTTGCATCGGATTATAAAAATATTTGTGTAAAATTTACGCAAGAAAATTTGGTGGATTGAAATAACGGCAGTACTTTTGCGTGAAATTTACACAAGATATGGTAGACAGGAAGAAATAAATAGTTGTTCTGGGCGGGAGTTTCAATCCGCCAACACTAGCACATTACAGGCTGATGGAGATGGCTCTTAATGCGCTTGGAGCAGAAGTCGGCATTTTTGTTCCAGTAAGTGATGCCTATCTGAAGCGCAAAATGCGACATAGTCATCCTCCAGTTATGCTATCGCCAGAACTACGCGTTAGAATGCTCCAGGCCATGTGCACTGATGAGCGCATGTCAGTGAGTGAGATTGAAATCGGTACCATTGCGGCAAGAACCGTTGATACTATGCAGGAGTTACAAATAATGTATCCTGACGCTGAATTGTACTTCGTGATGGGTGCTGACAAATTAGATCTGCTTGTCCACTTAACTGAGAATCGAGACTTCTTGGACATGTTTAATGTCATACTCTATTCTCGCGAGGACGTGGAGCTTGAAACGATTTTGAAAAGTAACGACGTGCTATCACATTTTCTTGAACGCATTGTGGTTCTGCCTCAACCTGATGGTATCGAATCCATCAGCTCATCCCTAGTCAGGAATCGAATGCTATCAGGCGAAACTAGTCAAGATTTGCTTTGCTCTGGAGTTTGGAAATTGTTCAAAGGATTAGCACCTGCTGATTTTCCCGATATGATCACCAAGTTCAAAGGCGAGTATGACTATCTCAACAACCGCTTCAGTTGCAGGTTCACTTGGCAAGGAGTAGAGTATCAAACTGTAGAGGCGGCGTTTCAATCATCCAAATGCGAGGATGAGGCAGAACGGAAAGTTTATGCCAATTGTTCTGTCAACATGGCGATATTATTGGGAGAAGATCAGATTCCGCACCCTGGTTGGGAAGAAGCCCGCCTAAACATCATGGAGTCTATTCTCAAGGCGAAGTTTGATCAAAATCCTAAATTGATGAAAAGGTTGAAAGATACTGGGAACCGCATTCTCATCAATGGAACCAAGCAAGACACTTTTTGGGGTGTGGACTTGTACAGCTGGCAAGGTGAGAATCATTTAGGTGAAATATTAATGAGCATAAGAGATAAGGAGATATAAAATGAAATACAATATTGAAACCATCAAACAAATCGTTTACAGGAATCCAGATACAACAATTATCTACTTCTGGGGACATTCGCCTAATCCCAAGAAGATGACTGCTTCATGTCTGAGCCAGTGGTATGATTGCTATTTCGTGGTGAATGGTGTGCGCCATCATACTACCGAACAGTTTATGATGGCCAGCAAGGCTCTGCTATTTGGTGATGATGAAGTTTACCGTGAAATAATGACGGCGTACTGCCCATCTGACCACAAGAAGCTTGGCAGGAAAGTTCATGGCTTTAACCCTGAGTTATGGGATGCTAGAAAATATGACATCGTAGTGGAGGGAAACAAAGCCAAGTTCGGACAGAATCCAGAACTAAAAGAATTTCTGCTCTCCACCGGTGATGCCATTTTGGTTGAAGCCAGCCCTTATGATAAGATTTGGGGTATCGGCCTAGACAGGGAAACGGCTATGAAGGGTACTGTTGATCAATGGAAAGGTGAGAACCTGCTGGGATGCGCCTTGATGGAAGTACGTGATTGGTTAAGAAGTACAATGTAAATACTACAAGTGATGGAACAGACAAAAGGAACTTACACCTATGAGTATCCACATCCGAGCGTAACTACAGACTGTGTAATCTTCGGATTTGATGGTACAAAACTAAAAGTGCTGCTTGTCGAGCGAGGCATTGAACCGTTCAAGGGACGATGGGCATTTCCAGGCGGCTTTTTGAGAATGGATGAGTCAGCCGAGGCCTGTGCAATGAGGGAGTTACAGGAAGAGACTGGACTGGAAGGTGCTTACATCAAACAATTCCATACCTTCTCTGATCCCAAGCGAGATCCGAGAGAACGCGTCGTGACAGTAGCCTATTATGCACTTGTAAGAATGCAGGAGGTAAAAGGCGGTGATGATGCTGCCAGGGCAGCATGGTTCGCACTGGATGAAGTTCCGTCATTGGCGTTTGACCACGACTTGATTTTCAGGAAGGCTTTGACAGAACTGCGTAAACAGATTCATTTTGAGCCCATCGGTTTTGAACTGCTGCCTGAGAAATTCACCGTCAAGGAGCTTCAGCTCCTCTATGAGGCCATTCTAGACGTGAAATTTGACCGCCGCAACTTCTATAACAAGATGAAACATCTTGAGATTCTCACACAGTTGGACGAAACGGTCTTCAATTCACCCAAGAAAGAAGCGTTTCTCTTCAAATTCAACCCAAAGAAATATGATGAGTTGAAACAAAAAGGATTTAGATTGGAGTTTTAATTTTTCGACAAATATGTACAACAGAGAATTTACCCCTAAGAGGATATCCGAATTAAAGGAGAATGAGATTTTTGTGTTCGGTAGTAATCTGGCAGGTCATCATGGTGGTGGCGCTGCTCGTCTGGCTTACAACCACTTTGGCGCAGTGTGGGGTCAAGGTGTGGGCTTGCAGGGACAGAGCTACGCTATACCTACCATGCAGGGCGGCGTGGAAACCATCAAGCCCTATGTTGACGAGTTGATCCGCTTAGCCGAGCAACACCCGGAATACAAGTTCTTGGTTACCCGCATTGGCTGTGGAATCGCTGGCTTTAGAGATGCGGAGATAGCACCATTGTTTGTCCAGGCCCTGAAAGTTGAGAATATTATTCTCCCTAAAGAGTTTGTTTCTGAGTTGGATGAGAAGGACACAACCCCGTCTATCAACGAACTAAGAGCATTGAAATTGTGGAAAATGGGAGCCGGCAATTCTGCCAAGCGGTTCAATGGAGAGAACCCCATCCCCGAAAAGACCGAGGTGGCCACTGAAGACAGTTGGAAAACGCTGCCCATGCCTGACAGCAATACAACCATCCCAATGGATGTAGTGATTTCACGTGAGGCTATGGACATCGTGAAAATGGGGCATATCCCTTCGGCAATGGAGGATCATTGGTTCATGTATTGTGACGACGATACCATCCGATATTATCGCAGTTGGACTGGGATTTGTATCTTTGTCGCTAAATTTGAAGAATGTGGCGAACAATACACAATAACAGAACTGACGGTGAATCGCGAACAAGAACAGTATGGTAGCACCGACGTTAAACACGATGTCGCATTGTTTCTGGCTCTATTGACTGAGGAGTTTGGCGGCGATGCCAGTGAGTTTTGGAAAATCGTTCTTAAATAGCTTTTGTAGCTTCATTTTTCGATAGATTGTGATAGATCTAAGGTTACTTTACTCTCTATTAGATATGAAGTAACAATTTTAGAAACTAAAGAATATGACTAAAGAAGAAATCAAGAGCATGCTTTATAGCTTGCACCACAGCACTTTCCGCAACGAGCGACAGATTAAGAACAGTCAACAATGTGGTTGCTTCCATTGTGAGAGTCTTTTCGGCCCCGAGGAAGTTACTAATTGGTGTGACTGCGATGGTAGAGGTGATCGAACAGGTCTTTGTCCCAATTGCGGCATTGATTCTGTCATCGGTGATGACTGCGGAATAGTCATTACACCATCATTCCTCAAGATCATGAACCTTCAATTTTTTGGCGGTGGCATTGACAATGTGGAGATTCATGTTACTGGCCCTAACGATGAAGCATGAAACTATCAACTATCAACTGAAAAATAAACACATTTAATGATGACAGTAATACACGCGAACGACCCTACTACCCAGTTCCTTTCGCTTCTTTATGAGCAGCGAAGGGATATCTCTATGCATATCTCTGAATCAAGTACCAATAGTGCAGTCCAACGGGCCATCCGCGAGACTGACACGGTGCTCATGCTTGGTCATGGTAACCAGTATGGCTTGTTCTCGGTGCCTGATAAAGATGGCATCTATAGGCGTTTTATGGTGGATGGCCGCTATGTCCAATTCCTACGTTCCAAGACCTGCATCGGTATCTGGTGTTACGCTAATCTATTTGCCGAGCAATACTACCTTCATGGACTATTCTCGGGGATGATCATCTCTGAGTTGCAGGAGGCAATTGACAACGGCATCACAACAACCAAGGAGGAAATTGACTTAGAAATGGTGAAATTCACTCAGCGCCTGAGGAACTGCATTGAGCGATATGGTCTGAAGGATACTCCCATGAGAATGAAGGAGCTGGACGATGTCAAATCCGAATTGACCACTTTTAATTACAGCAATCTGTACTACTTTGAGTAAGATGAGATACATTAAATTTTCTGAGATAGGCCCACGACAGAATAACGAAGATTGTTGTGGCATCGTTGAGATTCCAAGCAAGAGGACCTTGTGTGTCGTATGTGACGGAATGGGAGGACATTTCGATAATGGTCTAACTTTCTCTTAGGGGTTGAATTAAGGTCTCGTCTATCGTTTTTCGATGACTGCATCTTCACTACAAGGTATGTAAATTGTATCACAAACAAGGGGGAACGTCGTCTTGACATGATAAGCGGGCCGTTGGTTCTCAAGTGGAATGAAGACTCTCACTTGGCCATCTTGGCCAGAAACGGTTTTATGGCCATCAACCTCCACTGGGGTATTGGGGATGTATTTCCCGGCATGAGGATCCCAAAGGCCAAAATGGACATTACCATAGTACATGGGATCGCGCCTGATATTAAGAACCATCTCTCGCTTTAGGACAATGATGGTGTCGATTGGCAAGAAGCGGGGCGGGTCGTGTTGCGGTTCAGCGAATGTGATGTGAACTTGATGCCCGAGGAATCTGTGGGGGATGTTGGTGAACATGGCGCCCTGGCCCATTGTGTGAATAGTGTCCACTTTGGTCTCATTGTCAAGCGTGAGAGTCACAACGGCATCTTGCAGTGGGGGCAACTGGTCGTTGTGGAAGGATACCTCGTTCAGTCCCACACGGGCGTCAAACGGCTGATTGACTGCCCATACCCATGCCCATGCCGCCAGCATAGCGACAGCGGCAACAGTCCAAGTGATAAGGCGGGTGATGACGCGGCGCTTGTGGCGTTGCCAGATGCTGTCGAACTCAACGCCCAGCAGCTTGGAAACCAGTTGCACGTAGGCTCGTTCCTTGTTCACCCACGGCCAGCGGTAGTTCTTCTCGTGGATATTGGCACCCAGGATCTCGGGCAAGCCGAGCTTTTCTACTACGGGATTGAAGCACTCGGTATCGGGATTGCCGCTGTGGGGCACGCCGTCCACAATAAAGAAATGAATGTGGTCGGTGCGGCCTAGGCTGTGGAAATACTCGATTTCCTTGCCCACCCACTCTGATTGAGCCGAGTGGGGCGAGCAGATGACAATCAGGTTCTTGGAAGCCCGCAACCGCTCCTTGAGTTCGTCACTCAAGCCTCCAGGCTGGATATCTGTCGGAGCAAAGAATACCGGGCGGATGGGCGTGCGTTTCCACCCCCGTTCACGACACAACGTCGACGGCATGCGGTAGTGCTCCAACTTGCGCTGCACCCGCTTGCCCCACTCCGTGTCCCTGGAGTTATAACTGATAAAGGCATAAAACTTGTACTGTTGTGATGCCTCACCATTTATTGATTGTTCCAACTTATCCATATTACTCATTTAATTCGTTACTTCGTCTCATCATCATAAGAATTTTATCGGCATCAAAACGAAAAAATGCATCTTTTCTACTTTGTAAATATTTTAGAAAACCCACAAAACAATCCAATGCACGATTATAATAACATTGATTGAAATGCTGCTTTATGTTGTTTTCGTAATCAACGAATTCCTTAAGATCTTTGTAATAACTATATACATCCTTAAACTGTATTATCGATTGAATAAAACGCTCTAAAGCTTTGATTGTATCGCCTTGGCACAAATGAATTGAACCAATTTTACCATAGTCTAACCAAAGAAAAAAATCATTATTCCCATATTCGGCAGTATCGATGTCTATCTTTTTACAATAAGCATCAAGTGCTGAGGAGTAATCTCTTTGAAGGTAATAAACATCACCCAATTCTCTATAATACGCATCATACTGAGCTGTCTTGCCTCTTGGGGAGTCCCATTCAAGCCTCTGATCAATTATTGATTTATTCACTCGAAGATATTCTATTGCCTTTTCAAAATCGCCCATATCTCGATAAGTTGAACTTATTGAGCTGTTTGTTTGTATTATCCAATCGCTGTTTTCTCCGTAAACTCGCTTGTCATTATCTAATGCTCTATAGTAACACTCAAGTGCAGTTTGGTATTCTTCAAGTCCATCATATAAATGACCCAAAGATCCATAATACCTTCCAATTTTTTGATGAGCACCATAGACTTTATTTAAAATATGAATCGCTTGCTGGTAATAAATAATGGCGGCGGTAGTGTCCTTTTTGGCATACCTAAAAAAGTCAGCCATATTTTTATATAAATCACTTAATTCAGGATTTAAGCTATCAATAGAATAAAGTATTTGTGATGCCAGTACATAGTTCTCTAAAGATTTGTCAAGATTGCGACTATATCTATAAGTTTTTCCTAAGCTCTTATGAATTTTAGCTGAGAGAGTGCTATTTGATCCATAAACAGAATCAACTTTGGTTAGTACTCTCTCATGGTATTGAGCTGCTATATTATAATCAATATCACTTGACCAACTGCCATCTTCAAAATAGATGTTGTCTATATCAATATTTGGATCACTATAAATATCATTAATAGTACTTACGGCTTTGCTGTGGAATGATTTATACTTATCATATTTATCACTGTTACTACTGGAAAGAAGGCCAGCATAATACATTAGATTCCAGCAATGCACTAGATTAGGGTGTTTTATATTATGCGCATCGTAAATATCTATAGCTAAGTTACAGTATTTCATAGTATTAATATACTCTTGGCGATCATAGTATGTGTCTGCTATGGTTTCAAGAATCTCGGCATGGCGGACGTCATTTATGCCGGTGGCAACATATTGATGGTGTGCCTTTAAGAATAATGACAGGGCATTATCGACGTTGCCGCATTCTTTCAGGTAGCAGGCGGCGGTGTATAGCCAATCGATGTTGGTGGTGTCCAACATCGCTCGCTGCTCGATGTAGTAGGCTGCGGAATCGGGGTGATGTTGCAGTTTGTGGATAAGGAACTGGCTGTAGCAGTCCTGGGCGAGGTCTTCGCGGTCTTTGATTTCCATGGCTTCGCTATCCTCAAGGTGCTTGCGGGCCTCCACGTTGGCCTCATGGTGCTTGTTGTGGGTGGCAATTCGCTCCTTGAGGTTGCCTTTGGATTTAATTAGTGAATCCGCTTCGGTAAACCGTCCCTCGATGATGCACTCGCTGACGCGGCGATTGAACTCATCTATTTGGTCAAAGTCTATTCTGGAGTAGCGTTCCGCCATCTGCGAAACCAGATTCATACTTTTTTCTTGCTCAACATATAATTCCTGTAATGCTTGATGGTATTGCTCTTCGGTTAACTTGTTCTGCTCCTTCAAGTGTTCAATTTCATCTTCATGTTGTTGCAACTGTCGAGTCAGGGTCCTCCTTAGTTTGCGCTCGGTTTCCAACTTGTCGCCAGTTTGTTGGCTGGGCGTCTCCATCACGAGAATCAACGGATTGGCGGAATAGTTATATTGCTTGGCAATCGCCTCAGGATCAATGAGTGCATAGCCTTGCTTTTTCACGCTTTGGATAGAGAACCTGTTGGCAGAGACGGGAAAAGAGAACGTGCCGTCAGCCCGCGACACAACAGCATTGCGCCCCTTAACCTGCACCGTCACCCCCGACAACCGCTGCCCCGCCACGACACTGCCGTTAACAAGCCTCCCACGCGTTTTGACATATCCCTGCTGCGTTTGAGCAGAAGCCATCAACACCGCCAAGACAATGGCCAAACACAAGAGAGCAGCCCGCTCAATAGCGTTTCCACAGTTCTTTGTCAATTGCCCTGTTCCTTTTTCCATGCCTGATACAAACGATTGATTTCTTCCCTCTCTTCTTTAGTGATTCTTTTTATCTCAAAGTTTACTCCTATTTTGTTTTCAAAATGATGTTTTGTTATCATGCCATCTTTCAATACGACAAGATCTTTTGGTTTATTACGTAAGCTTGGAACATATTCAATAAAAGAAAGAGTACTATTCTCACTCCATCCGGTATGTTCCAATAAGATGTATTCTCCTGACATTCCCTGTTGTTTAGCGGGTGTCTCTCCACTAGCAACTGTTGCGATGAAACAATGCTCCAATAGAAAATCACTCACATAACCAGACTGTAGCGCTTTGTTATATAGACATGAATAATAATCCCACCTATCCAATTTTGTCTTGTTTGAATCTGCCCCAAAGTTTTTTTCACTGATAGACCACGATTTACTATAATATGGTAAAGCAGTTGAATAATCGCCTAGGTTTGAGTAAACATGGCCAATATTGTTGTGTGATTCAGCAAGTTCTGGAGAATTTGAGTCAAGTAAGCGTTCACGTATTTCCAGAGATTTTTGATAGTACTCTAGTGCCTTATCGTAATCGCCAAGGCGATAGAAAAGCGTACCGAGATTGTTGTAAGAGGTAGCAACATTGACGTGATCAGTACCATAAACTCGCTCAAAGATGCCCAACGCTTTCTGGTAATAATCTAAGGCACTGGAATAGTCATTTTGAGCCTCATAAGTTGTCCCAATATTATTATATAACAAGGCTATTTCTACGTTGTCAGCTTCATGAATTCCCTCATAGATAGATAACGATTTCTCAAAACATTCTTTAGCGCGAACAAGATCGTTTTGCTTAAAATATAGTGAACCTAAGTTGTTATAAGAATCAGCGATATCGGGATGGTTTGAGTCTAAAACGCATACACGTATGGCCAATGATTTTTGGTAATACTGTAGAGCCTTGTTGTAATCTCTTTTGCTCTCATAAATCGAACCGATATTATAGTAAGACATGGCGACATCATGATGATTTTGGCCGAAAATGCGCTCACAAATGTCCAGTGCTTTCTGGTGATACTCCAGCGCCTTATCGTACTCTCCTTTTCCGGCGTAAACACTACCGATATTACTGTATGATATAGCAATGTTAGGATGGCTTGTACCGAAAAAGCGTTCCCAAACATCCAATGCCTTCACGTGGTATTGCATCGCCTTGTCGAAATCTGCTTTGTGGGAGTAAACACTACCGATATTATTGTAATACAAAGCCACATCGGGATGATTTAGACTGGAAACGTCCTTGATGTTCAGCGCATTTTGGTAATACTCTAGCGCTTTATCGTACTCTCCTTTTTCGGCGTAAACACTACCGATATTGTTGTAGGATGTAGCGACATTGGGATGATCTGGACTTAAAACGCGTTTTCGAATTTCCAACGCTTTTTGGTAATACTCTAGCGCTTTATTGTACTCTCCTTTTTCGGCGTAAACACTACCGATATTGTTGTAGGATGTAGCGACATTGGGATGATCTGGACTTAAAACGCGTTTTTGAATCTCCAACGCTTTTTGGTAATACTGCATTGCCTTGTCGAAATCACCTTTGCGGTTGTAAATCCCACCGATATTATTGTACGATGATACTGCTTGTTCACTACTTTCACCAAATTGGGTTTGTGCCAGTTCTAGCTCTTTTTGAAATAATTCCAATGCTAAATCATATTTTGCTAAATAAGTAGTAATAAACAATCCCGCGTCATTGAGCCACTCGACATTTGTTGTGTCGAGGCTGGCACGCTCTTCTAGGTAGTAGGCGGCGGAATCGTTGTCATATCTTGCTGCGCAGATGTAATACTTGTCGTAGTAATCCTGCGCAAGATCGTTCTTCTTGAACTCAGCTTCTTCTTGCCGTTTTTTCAAGTGTTCTGCAAGTATATCATTTTCATCTTGAAGCTTAATAACTTCTTGTTTGCGCTGATTGATGTCACCTTTGCTGTTGATGAGGGAGTCGGCGCGTTCCAGCTCAGCGTTCTCGATACACTCTTGAATTTGGCGGTTGATTTCGCTAATGCCTTTATAGTCGGTCATGGCATAACGGCGTGCCATTTCATCAATCATCTTTAGAAAATTCTCATGACCATCAAACACCTGCTGCAACTGTTCGCGATACTGCTCCTCGCTAATCGTCTTTTCGTTGAGTTGGCGCTCCAATTCAGCGATTCGTTTCTCATAGATTGCAGCCGCTTTTTTCTCGGCTTTGCCACGAATTCGTTGTTCGTCCTGCTGGAGTTGTTTGTTTGATACCATCACTATTTCAACTGGTGTTGAAATGGAATAGGCAAAAGTTGGCATCTTGTCAATCAGCGTGTATCCTTTCTTCTCAACTCGGGTGACCAGGCATCGGTCACCTTGTTTTTTCCCTTGAATGGCAAATGAAAACTTGCCGCCTTTGCCACTAACTAGTGCATTGGGATATCCATTGATTTTCACAGTCGCACCTTTAATGCCAACGCTCTTTTGTCCAGGGCGCTCGATAGTCCTAACAAGGCCTTGTTGCTTTTGTGCCACTACAGCAAATGTGATAAACAAACAAAGCAATAACAAGATGTTTTTTTTCATAAGTTGAATTTTTTGAGTTATTATTTTCTGCAAAAATAGCAAAACTACCCGTTGGCGGGATTAAAAAGTGAATAAAAAGATGTTCAAAAAAGTGGCGTATATCGCTGATTTCAGTAATTCGGTGGTAATAAAAACAATGATTTCAAATCGCGCATGCAACAACCCGTACGCCAATTTCATCAAAATCCTTATGATTTGAGAGCCAAAGTACAGTCTCGAACCTCTATGTGAACGTTCGCATTCAGTTTGAAGCGCTCTACCGCCTCAACCAAAAGAATTGGAAACAGTTATACAAGCCCGTTGGTCGAATCATGTATGCGCTAGCTTAATTCGCCAACGGGTTTGTTACACTCAGGCATCAAAATGGAGACCCATATCCACCCCTAGCTACGTATGCGGTATAGCCAGCGATCTCACCAGTGGCCTCATCGATTACGATGTGGATAGCGATTACGTAGCTGTAACCGCTGTAAACGTAGTAGGTGTTAGAACTGTTAGCAAACAACGGGTTCAAATCTGCGAAACCCAGGATAGCCTCGGTTCCATCCACGGGAGCGCCGTAAGGTACGCCGTCGATCATGAAGTAGAAGTTACCAACGTTAACATAGAGGGGATAAACCACGTCATAAGCGGCCACGTAATCTCCATTTGCACCCAGTTGCAGCTGAACAAACTCCTCAGTGCCATCGGCCTGTACCATTACCAACCAGTAACCCTTCTTAGCGGGAATCTCAACATACTCAGTCTCGCTCTTACCAACCAGTGCATCCTCGTCTGCCTGAGCGGTTACCCAAACGCCAACATAAACAATCTCGTCACCGAAGGGTATCTCGAAGGTAGCCTGACCGTAACCAGTAGCAACTGCCTGGGGGCCATTACCGTCGAAGTAGTTTACGTAAATGAAGACAGTTCCTTCACCAGTAGCGGTGAAAGTAACCACCTCGGCAACAGAATCGGTAACAATAGTCAGCTCAGGAACGGGGGTCTCGTAGGGTTCATTTGGCTGTTCTTTGCCTAACAGCTTATCGATGAGTGTGGTCACATCAGAAATATTGATGGCGCCATCCTGGTCAACGTCAGCATTATACTTATCCACATAATAACTCAGATTGTTATTTAATAGATAATCGATCAAGACCGTAACATCTGAGATTGTTACTCGATGGTCCAAATCAACATCTCCCAATTCAGTCTGCAAGCCAACTGTACCACCACGAGCAGATGACAGATAGAAGCTACCCAATTCTAAGTCATCGTTAAGCCTTGGAATGAATTCCAGCATGTAGCTATAGCCAGCATCGGTGGTATAGTAATAAAGCTCATTGCCCGAAGAGGGATCATAAGGCAATAGTTCATTCTCTAATGCAATCCCTAAAACCAAGGGCGTATCCTTAGCTGGTGCACCATATTTCTTTCCATCCGCCCAGAAGTAAAAGTGTGCACGTGATCCTGTTAGATCAACAATGAAATCATAAAAAGATTGATAACTACCTGTGAAAGTCGAAATCATTTGTACCCAGTCCTCATTACCAAGTATGTCTACCGATACTAAATAAACCTCATCTAAATAAACTCCATCATTCAGAGTATTGGCCGAGAATGTTTCATTGTTTGATGCCAATGTGGCGAAAGCCGCCAGCAACAATGTTGCAAATGTTAACAGTAAATTTTTCATCTTGTTTATGGTTGTAGGTTAAACATTATCTATTTCAATAGTTACCTTCAGGCATGAAAATGGAGATATCCTTAAACTGGACCCGCCTGTGCAGCGTAAACGGTGTAACCAGCAACCTCACCGGCTTCATCAAGAACAATGTGGATGCCGATGGTGTAGCTGTAACCGCTGTAAACGTAGTAGGTGTTGGAACTGTTAGCGAACAACGGGTTCATCATTGCGTCACCTACGTAAGCCTCGGTTCCATCCACTGGAGCACCATAAGGCACGCCGTTGATCAAGAAGTAGAAGTTACCAATGTTGAAGTAAGGAGGATAAACCACGTCATAAAACCACACGTAATCACCATTAGCACCCTGTTGAAGCTGAACATAATCCTTGGCTCCACTGTCCTGTACCATTACCAACCAGTAGCCGGTATTGTGGGAATCATCATCGGAACCGGGATCAACTTGCTTAGCGAGGATCCTTACATACTCTAAATCGCCTATACCAACTAGGGCATCATCATCGGCTTGAGCAGTAGCCCTAACGTGAACAGAAGTAACCCAGTCACCGAAGGGGATTACAAAAGTAGCCTCACCATCGCCGGTAGCTACAGCCTGGGCGTAGTCATAGTAGTCATTGGAGTAAACCTCATAGATAATTATAGAGCCCTCACCGGTAGCAGTGAGGATAACCACCTCAGCATCGGCATCGGTAACAACAGTTAACTCGGGTGCTGGAGTTCCATAAGGTACATTTGGCTGTTCATTGTTCAACAGTTTATCGATAAGTACAGTCACGTCGGTAATATTTACCAGTCCGTCGCCGTCCACGTCAGCCTCCATGTTTGAAGTTTCTCCACTCAGCAGTATGTCGATGAGTGCCGTCACGTCACTGATGTTCAACCGTCCGTCACTGTCCACATCGCCAGGACCAGCACTGCCCCAGCTTTCAATATGGTCAAACATACACCAGCAGTTGTCTGTAAGGTAGGCCTCCTCGCAGTTGCGAGGCACGATCAGCGTCGCGTTGCGATGGATCTGCTCCGAGAAACAGCAGGTTCTTTCGGCTTTACTTATATAAGGCGGCTCAGTGCCGAGACATTTCACGGTTTCCAGACTGCAACCATAGAAAGCCCCCTTGTCGATGAATTCGACGGAACTGGGGATGACGATGCTGATCAGCCCTGAGTATGCGAACGCATTCCACTCGATGTAATTGACAGAGTTGGGAATGTCGATGCTGGTCAGCCCACTGCAACCATAGAACGCCCCCTCACCGATGGTGGTGACGGAGTTGGGGATGGTGGTATTTTGGCAACCCCACATTAATCTACTCCATGCTGTCTCGATAATAGCATTACAATTATCTCGAGAATCATAATTTGGGTTACCACTATCTACCTTTATGCTCTTCAGCCCGCTGCACCAAAAAAACGCCTCGATGTCGATGAATTCGACGGAACTGGGGATGACGATGCTGGTCAAGCCCGTACAGCCAGAGAACGCCCAGCCGCCAATGTATCGGACGGAGTTGGGGATGTCGATGCTGGTCAGGCCAGTGCAGTCAGAGAACGCTTCGTAGCCAATGCTAGTGACGGAATAAGTGATACCGTTATAAGTGACGCTGGCAGGGATGGTAACATGGCCACTGTAAAGTCTTGCTTCATTTTTTGTCACGACAGCCTCATTGTCCTCGATCCAGTAGCAGATACCGTCCAGCTCGAAGTCATAGGCGCTCATGGTCGCGGTTGCAGCGACCAACAACATCAGTGTAAAAAGGATCTTTTTCATCTTGTTTATGGTTGTAAGTAACATGTCTATTTCTTTAATTACCGCTGAGCAGCATGTCGATGAGTGCAGTCACGTCGGCGATATTCACCTGTCCGTTGCAGTCCACGTCAGCCCCCAGCATTGACACGTCCGAGCTGTTGCCGCTCAGCAGATAGTCGATGAGTACGGTGACATCGGTGATGTTTAACTGTCCGTCGGCATTCACATCGCCCGGGCCTGCGTAGTTCCAACCTTCAATGTTGAACTGGTTCCAACAGATGGCTAGAAAATAGGCATCCTCGCTGCCATGAGGCACGATCAGCATCGCATTGTTATAGGTTTCCTCAGAGAAAATGTCACCTCCAGTCACACTAGGGGGCACTGTGCCGAGACATTCCACCATTTCCAGATTAGTGCACTCAACGAAAGCATACCCGCCGATAGTGGTGACGGAGCCGGGGATGACTAGCATTGTCATCCCTGATCCACTGACAAACGCCCCTTGGCCAATAGATGTGACCGAGTTGGGGATGGTGGTATTCATGCAACCCGTCATCAGGGTATTAGAGGTTGTCCTAACGATGGCATTACAGTTATCACGGGAATCGAAATTACGATTGCCACTAGCTACAGTTATGCTTAACAGGTTTCGGCAGCCATAAAAAACATCGTCCCCAATGATCCAGACGGAATTGCCGATGGATACACTGGTCAATCCCTCGCAGCCATAGAACGCATTGCGACCGATGTAGGTAACGGAATTAGGGATGTCGATGCTGGTCAAGCCACTACAAAAATAGAACGCATCGTCCCCGATTGTTGTGACCGAGTTGGGGATGTCGATGCCCACTAGGCCTAGGCAGCCAAAGAACGCGTTTTCAGCGATGCCTCGAGTGCCCTCGGTCAAAGCCAGGCTAGTACCCGCAGGCATATTGCCCTTATATTTGTATGCTATCAATCCAGCATAAACAAGGCCGTCTGGCTGATCGTTATACCATTTAGTGTCATCAAACGCCCCGTTGCCGATGTAGATGACGGAGCTGGGGATATCGATGCCGGTTAACGCTTTGCACCCATAGAACGCCCAATCGCCAATGTAGGTAACGGAATTTGGGATGTCGATGCTGGTCAAGTTAGGGCACCAAGAGAACGCCGAATCGTCGATGCCGGTGACCGAATAGGTGGTACCGTCATAAGTGACGGTGGCAGGAATGGTGATGTCACCGCTGTAAGACGGCTGATAAGAAGATTCATCGCGGGTCACTTTGACTTCAGAATCGCTTATAATTTCTCCAAAGAGACGTGTGTAATAGATTCCGTCCACTTCAAACTTGTAGGCGGATGTAGTTGCTGGCAACATAAATGCCAAAAGCATGAAAAGCAAAAGATTTTTTTTCATTGTTACTATTGATGGAATTAAATAGTTAATAAAAAGATATTTAAATGGGTTGTATGTTACTAATTATTAGCAATTTAGAGTTGGATTAGAAAGGACTAATATCACCGTTACGCACAACTTGTATGCAAATTTCGTCAAAATTCTTGGAGTATGCAAGCTTTTCTCCAAAGATTTAGTAAACGATAGGTGTATCATCCCTAGATGTTTGTCGTTCCCAGATTCAGCGACCTCGAGGTTAACGATATAGAAGAACATGGGCATCGGTTGAGAGTGGTAACGGCACTATCATCGGTGACTGGGCTCACATCAGAGCGGAAATCCTACTCAACCTATTTGAGACAGCAAAAAATGAAATGATTTGTGTGCTGAGTGATAGATTATGGGTAAGGTGCGTCTCTAATGGATTAAGTAGTTTTATAGAGGTTGCGCTCGACACGGAATAAGGGCTGAAAGAAATGAATACGTTAAATAAAACTGATTTGGATTTCTTGTAGTTGGCAACTAGAATTGTTGTGTGAGTCAATGAAACTTTGTATTTTTGCAGCAGATATTCATAACTAATTATGGACGATCAACCTAAACTATTAGATGCCGAAATGAAAGCTTTGCCAGCCGAGTTAGAAGGGTTGGTCGAGCTTCTGGCCAGGAATGTCCATGACCAATGGGCGCAGGAGCGCCAACGTCAAGGCTGGACATGGGGCGAGCGCCGTGATGACAGCAAGAATGAACACCCCGGTATTGTCCCCTACGACATGCTGAGTGACGATGAGAAAGAGGTTGACCGTGTAACGGTGAGGGCGGTGATTTCATCGTTATTGGCCCATGGTACTACCATAACAATTGATGGATGCTAAGATACTTTTTTCATGGATTTAATACAACTATATCAAGAAATCATTGTTGGTGCGGCCAATGATGCGACTGATGAGATGAAAAGGGCGACGACTAAAGCAGCAGATAAATTCTTCTCGTCCGAACCAATCATGAAACTGTGCCGATACTGGAACGGCTATATCTTCAGTGGCCGAGCCGAGGATGACGAAATACGCAACGCTATCTTTCTCCACCTGATGGAAGATGACTGTCGCCGTTTCAAACTGGTGAATGACACCGCTGCCTTGTTAGGTTGGATTAACCGCACTGCCGTGAGGTACCTCATAAGGCACAAGGGTGATTTCGTGCCAGACTGGAAGCCCGAAACAGTCGAAGAAGAACAGGATAACGACGAAATGACCGAGAAACAGATTCAGCGTAAGACGCCCGATGTCAGTGAAGCCACTTCCGAGGCCCACTTTGACACCGAACGCCTTTTGTCGGCAATGAACAATGCGAGATATGTGATGGTCATCCGCGAGCTATGCTTATCGGAACGTGAACCTGCCGATGTCGCAGACAAGATGGGCATCACTGTAGCTAATTTATATAACATTAAAAAACGCGCCCTGGCCACATTGACCAAGGTCGCACTAAAAGATATCAAACACTATGCAAACAAATAGATTCAAGATAAGTGACGAACTGGTTGACAGGTATCTCGATGGAGATGTGACCCCAGAGGAACTGGCCCAGGTGCTTGAGGCTATACAACATGACGAGGAACTGAAGGAGTTTATCGTGACCATGCAGCGCATGGACGAGGCGTTGGGCGTTCAGGAAGATGAAGTCGAGACCCTGCCCATGGCCGAGCGTGCCGGCATCTCGGAGGGCAACCTGTGTGACGTGCTGTGCGAGGAGTACATCCTCAAGCGCAAAGGTATTAATATTGACCCCAACCTGCTGAGTGAGGCAGCGCGAGACAATAAGTGGCTATATGACCAAGGCACGCCGTTGCACAGCATGGGGCGCCTGCTCGAAAAGGAAAAATTGCAGGTAGAGCGCAAGTATAAAGCCACCCTTGAGGATATCGTGAATGCCATCGCCACCGGGCACGATGTGATGGTTGTTGTCAATTACAATAAGTTGACGACTGTCACCGAGGCTTACAAGGAACCTAACCATGCTATTGTCGTTATTGATTATCTGCCCAAAGAGCGCAAACTGCGCATCCATGACCCAGCCTCTAACGATGATTGCGACATTGTTGATGAGTCGGTTTTTATGAACGCATGGGGCGACTCGACCAATTATCTTGTGACTGTGAAAATGCCCGACGGCAGCTACAACCCTCTGCCCATCGTGGTCGATGACATCGAACTGGATGAAGATCTGCTTGAATTGAGGGAAGCCATCGCCGAGAACGCTCATGACGTGTGGGCTCGTCAACGAATGAATGAGGGGTGGACCTATGGTTCCCAGCGAGATGACGAGAAGATGCATCATCCTGACCTGATACCCTACGCGCAGCTCACCGAGGGCGAGAAAGAGTATGACCGCCAAATGGCTTTTAATACCATTAAGCTCGTGATCAAACTGGGCTATGACCTGATCAAGAATGACCACACAGAGTTGCATCAACAGTTGTTACGTCGCATGCGTGGCAATAAATCAGATCAGCACTACTGTCCCCAATGCAATCAACCTATCTTCAAAAGTCAGGTGTTCTGTGAGCACTGCGGCAGGCCCATCACCTGGAAAGATCTGATATAACATAAAATTCATCTCAAGATATGGAACGGAAGGCGTTATCAAATGTCTTCCGTTTTTTTGCGCATCCAAGTGTTAGAAATGGTCAATCACGTGTCTCCACATTATAGAACGCCAACCAATAGGATTACAATTGACATTGGCTTTTAGCGAAGATATTTACATTATTAATCATTTAAATAATTAGAACAATGAAAAAGTTTATGAACAATCTTAGTGTTGTAGCACTTGCAGTAATGGCAACAATGATGTTTGCGTCGTGTGAAGAAGATGATGACAAGCTCTTGGCAAATTATATTGAACAAGAGGCCAAGGAAACGGTGTTGACTGTTACACCCACGGATTTGAAGATGAACAGTAAAAAAGGAGAAAAAGCCTCATTTGTCATCAATACCGACACGACATGGTCAATTTCAGGAGAAGAAGAGTGGTTGTTTGTATCAGCTAAAAGCGGCGTAGGAACGACTCAAGTCAATCTTGAAACCCTTAGGGCAAATGAATCTGCTGAATCACGTCCTGTCACACTTACCATCAAAGCTGGCAATTCGACACAATCGATCACTATTACTCAAGAGCCAGGGGCCAAGCCATTGTATATTAGTATAAAAGATGAAACCATCATGTCTGATGGCTACTATGCCGACCTGGAGTTTGTGGGCAATGTGAAAGGCTTCCATTACGCTTGTTATTATGCTGATGGCGTGAAGGCATGGACTGATGAAGATTTTAAACGTGATTTGGAGACCGAGACTGCATTCAGCCCTGATGAGTATGACTATGCTGATTATGTATTGCCGGCACCGAACACCAACTATGTCTATGTTGCCGTGGCTTATAACGACCAAAAGGAATATGGACCAATCTTCAAACATGAATTCAAATCCAAATCCAGCTCTACGAGTTATGATGCTTTTGTCGGCAACTTCAAGAGAGAATCGAGTCGATGGACATTTGATATTCAAAGGAATACACACTGTGACCATTACTACTATTGTTATTCTCTTGACGAATACGATGATAATACAGCGACATCTGTAGCATATTATCTGATGAACAATGCCTTATCTACGGCTTTCTTAGCACATGTCATCAACGATGGAATCAAACAGCAATCGTTAGAACCCACCAACAAAGAGGGATCGATGCAACTCTCGCGCCGGAGTGACCAGACTGCTCTTCTTTTCTGGACCTGGGGACAGAATGAGCAAAAAGTTTTCTCTGGAAACATTCAGTGGGATTACTGCGGATCTTCATCTAACGCACGAGCTCCAAAACGTCAATCCCCTAATGTGGATGAGAACGGAACTATTGAACTGAATGCAGACAAGCCTACAATTCAAGAAGTCAAGGCTTTAAAGCAGAACTTAAAAGTAACAGGTTTCTAAACTCAAGTTACCATAAATGTTGACCAGGTGGTTGGCTCTTTCGGGGCTGGCCACCTGTTTTATTTGCCATGTTCAAGAATTGAGCACGATGAAAAAAAATCCATGGGGGTGTTAGATGATGCCCGGGTATAGTCTCTACCAGATAGAAACAAACAATTAACAACAACAATAGAAGTTGCGCTCGACACGGACTTAGGGCATAGAACAATGAAGAAGCTTAGTTACATCTTTCTGGTTGCAGTATCAATGATGTTGACATCGTGCAGCGGTGAATTTTGGCAAGGGTTTGCCGAGGGTGGATTGGCCTTGCTCAGTACAGCAGCTTACATGCCATCAACACCCTCGATGGGATCAGGCAGCATGGATTATCTTCTTGATCCCAACTATGCCATTGCGCAGACTAAACAGAATATGCACAACGAGTGGTATCAAGCAACCGGTGGGGGCCAGACCATGAGTTACGATGAATACTGGGCTACCAAGGCTCAGATTGAAATGAATACGAAAGCAGCTCAAACCGGCAGCAGCTCATCCACATACACCAGCTCATCTTCAAGCAGTAGCACATCAGCCTGCTCGTCACGGCATACTTGTTCATTGTGCAATGGAACAGGTAAGATAGTTCGAGATTTTTATCCTGCAACTTATGGGACTCAAGACTATAAGGTCTATTGTAATGAGTGCAAGCGTAGTTATATGAAATCGACTGGCCACAGCCACATCAGCTGCTCCCAGTGCTACGGCAAAGGCTATTTCTAATCAACAGCATCTACACACTTAATACTAATAATAACTGTCATGAACAAATATAAATTCTGGCTCCTCGTTTGTGGAATGATATTATGGGGAACAATATATGGTTCAGCTCAAGAACAAGGCACTTTTTCTTTACGCCATGAAGTAGCATTTGGATTTGGAATACCATCTGGAATTGACATGCTTGCGACAATTGCGAGTCAGGGTGATTATTCACCAGGTCCCGAAATACATGCCCAATATCTGTATAATGTTAGCAAACATGTCGGTTTAGGTGCGTTGGGGATATTCGAGTATTATTCTGATAAAAGCAGCCACGGAGCGTTATTCACAATCAATCCTACTGCTCGTTTTTACTGGTTCAATCACAAGCATTTTGCAATGTATTCCAAAGTTGGTGCAGGGGTTCTATTTGGATTTGAAGACGGAGTGGAAGCAATCCCAATGATTAATGTTTCACTCGTAGGCATGGAATTTGGTGGGAAAAAGTGGCGGGGATTCACAGAACTCATCCCAATAGGAACCATGGGTTTCTTAAACATTGGTTTAAAACACTCATTTTAATTGAAATAGCAGTGAGATACTTTATATCCTATAAGAATCAGCTAGAAGAGGTAACTAACAATCTTTCTCAAAGTTGCTCACGACACGTATTTAGTGCCTTTTCCACTACTTACTGATGATTGTTTCACGATAGTATTGTATCTTTGCAGAATGTTAACCTATATAAAACACCCATAGACATGAAGAAATTTTTACTGATTGTGATGGCATGCCTCGCCATTTCACTTGTAGCTGAGGCGCAAAAGCAGCAGGGTATCGCCAGGACCCTAGAAAAAGCAAAACGTCCAAGTGAAGGCATCGACGGGGTTACCGTGAATATCCTGGAATATCCTAATGCGTTGGTCACCAAGAAAGGTGGCAAGTTCTCCTTTTCAATTCCGGGCAAGAGACAAGGCGACTCGTTCAAGGTATCACGCGTCCAGAAGAACGGTTATACCCTCGTGGATAAGCATCTGCAGGGGCGCCAATACTCCTACTCTGCCTCTGTCCCGCTGGAAATTGTGATGGTTTCGGAGAAGCAGTTGGCCAGCGACAAGAAGCAGATTGAGGATAAAGCCTTTGCTCGTGCCAAGAGGACCTATGAGACGCGTATCGCCGAGCTGGAACGCCAGTTGGCAGAGAAGGCCATCAGCGACTCGATTTATTACGCTGAGCGTAGTCGACTGAGTGACGATTACGACAAATATATCAAGTTGATTGACGAGATGGCAGAGCGCTATGCGATGACCGACTATAAAGGCTTAAGCGAAATCAACCGCCAGATTCTAGAGTGTATTGAGAACGCCGAGCTGGAGCGTGCCGATTCATTAATCAACAGCAAGGGGGACTTTGACCGTCGAGAGCAAGAGTTGCGAGAGCAACAGGAATTGAACCAAGCCACCGCCGAGTTCCTGGCCAAATCCCAACAGGATGCCGAATTCAAACTCAACGACCTGGCCGAGGACTACTACAATAAATACACCATCTGTAAAGGTAAGTTCAAAAACGATTCTGCTGCCTACTGGCTGGAACGTCGTGCCAATCTCGACACCACCAATGTTGAATGGCTAGCCGTAGCAGGTGAGTTCATTCTAGTTTATTTGGCCGATTATGACTTGGCTTTAAACTACTTTCAAAACGGGCTAATGCAGGCACATATTCAGTTTGGAGAAGACAGTGAAAATGTAGCTTTATCATATAACAATATCGGTTTAGTTTATGATAACAAAGGGGAGTACGATAAGGCGCTGGAGTATTACCTAAAGGATCTAGACATTAGTGAGCGTGTTTTAGGCGCGGGTCATCCTGATGTCGCCAATTCCTTTAACAATATTGGTTTAGTTTATAAAAATAAAGGGGATTACGACAAAGGGCTGGAGTATCTCCTAAAAGCACTGGATATTGGTGAGTGCGTTTTAGGCACTGAGCATCCCGCTGTCGCCACGTCATATAACAATATCGGCTCAGTATACATGAGCAAAGGGGATTACGATAAGGCATTGGATTATTACCTGAAAGCTCTTAACATTTGTGAGCGTGTTTTGAGTACAGAGCATCCTAATGTCGCAACCACCTATAGCAACATTGGGAATGTGTATGACCACAAAAGGGATTTCGATAAGGCGCTGGTATATCATCTGAAGGCTCTTGATATTAAAGAGCGAGTTTTGGGTACGGAGCACCCCGACATTGCCTCGTCTTACAACAATATCGGCGCTGTATTTGAAGACAAAGGTGAGTATGACAAAGCGCTGGAGTATTACCTAAAGGCACTGGACATTCATGAGCGTGTCTTGGGCAGTGGTCACCCCGATGTCGCCACGTCATATAACAATATCGGCTCAGTATACATGAGCAAAGGGGATTACGATAAGGCATTGGAGTTTCACCTAAAGGCACTGGACATTAGTGAGCGTGTTTTAGGCGCGGAGCATCCCGCTGTCGCCACATCCTATAACAATATCGGTGCTGTTTACTTCCACAAAGGGGATTACGATAAGGCACTGGAATATAATCTGAGAGCTATTGGCATTAATGAGCGTGTCTTAGGCACTGAACATCCTCATATCGCTACATCCTATAACAATATTGGTGGAATTTATTACAGTAAAGGGGATTACGATAAAGCACTGGAATATAACAAAAAAACACTCGACATTCAAGAGCAAGCTTTAGGTGCAGATCATCCTAAAGTCGCTTCAATATACACAAATATCGGAACTATTTACTCTCGCAAAAGAGATTACGACAAGGCGCTGGAGTATTACCAAAAGGCATTGGACATTTATGAGCGAGCTTTTAGTTCGGAACATCCTAAAACTCAAAAAGTGAAAGAAAAAATCGATGAGGTGAAGAAGTTGATGGGGCAATAAATCGGAAGCAATGTTGAGTCTTCAGCAAAACCTTGTGTCTATTAAGGTAGAGGATCTGCTCGACTGACGAGGAGGGTTCACGACTTTACGGTCGTTATTTACTCAACATCAGAATACCGCTCTAGCGGCTGTCATGGAATGAACTTCATGGCAGTCGCTTGCTTATAATGATAAAAAACTTTTTAGGGATGATAGATTCCCTGCCGGTTGTGTCTTATTACAATAGAGACACGCAGTTAGCATGTCTCAAGAACAAAAGATTTACAATTTTAACAATATTCAATTAAAAGTTGCGCTCGACACGAATTAGGGTAAACTAAAATGAAGAAAACAATCGTTCTCGGTCTTGCAGTATTCATGGCATTTACAACTGCTGTTACAGCTTTCTCAAGTGGTTTAACTTCCGAAGAAGCGTTCTGCAATCATGAAGGTGTTCAAGTAGAATCAACTTCTCAAGGTAACGGTGCTTGTCGTCATGCGCTGTGTGGGTGTACAAAATTTACCAGAGCTTCAAATGGTGCCGGAAAGTGCACATGCGGTCATTGGGATTACGTACACGATTAACAAATAGGCTTTTGACTGAAATTAAATGGTCTATCAACGTTGAGAATGCGGTCGACGTCAAGGAGATGTCGGCCGTTTTCTGCTTCAGTGAGGGTTTCAGGATAAGCATACTGTAACCATAATTCAAGATTTTCAAAAAGATAACCGCCTTAATGATAGATTTAGTGGCTGATGTGCCTTATTACTACAGAGGCGCACATGAAGAGCGCTTGAACAACAAAGAAATTTTCAATTTTAACAATATTCAATTAGAAGTTGCGCTCGACACGGACTAAGGGCATGGAACAATGAAGAAGGTAAACTTTTTGGTGATGCTGTTGACGATGGTGACGATGTCTGTAGCCAATTATGCTAAAGCTGATGTTAATTCTACCGGTTCTAACGCTTATGAGGACACGACATTTCACCAGGGTGTAGAAAGAGTAACAATGGTTTCAAGAATCTCACTTCAAGTGAATGAAACGTACACGCTTAGGCCTACTGTTTGTCCCGCTGTCGATCCAACGTCTTTCACATGGTATTCTAACAACAATTATGTGGCTACCGTTTCCCAATCCGGAGTCGTTACTGCCCACTCTGTTGGCTCTGCTGTGATTACGGTTTGGACTGATAATGGAGTAAAGGCATCATGCCGAGTGACAGTAACGAGCTCTGATCCTGATTCAGCTGGCCCCAACTGGACGGGCACCTATAGGGTGACATCAACTGTTGACCGGGAATTTGTGTCAAACTATGATTATCCTAGCGAGTTCTCGATAACAATCAAGGAGGTAAACGGATACTATTATGTTACAGAGTTGGCGGGATTTGATTTGACCCGTTCGATCTATGAGGGGCTTAGAGTCAATGTGTTTGATGATCAGCATGCCGAGATTGACTTGTCCTTCACAAGTGATCTTGGGTACTACTCAATGACTGGTTGCTTTCTGGAATGTATGTTCATGATTTCATCTCAATCATCATTTCAGCCCTATGGCTATGATGAGGATAAGATTGCGATGACCCTTAACCCCGACGGATCTCTGGTTATTGACGATTTCTACATCTTCGCTTTTGGTCTTATCACCAATTACGACTTCGCCCTTGATGCAAGCTACCACAATGTTGAGTACAAAAAAAGCACATCTGTAACTTCCATTGCTGCAGATGGCAAGCAATCGGGAATGCTTGAGGTTTATAACATGAACGGCATGCTGGTCTATGCCGGCAATGAGGAGTGCATGCCGCAGCTGGCGCCTGGCACCTATGTGCTCAATCGAGGCAGCAGCTCACAAAAGATACTGATACGTTGATGATGTGTTTACCCCGCTTGTGCGCCTCATGGCCGGGCTTCATAACCTGTGGTCTTGAGGCGCACTTTTTGGGGGAATGAATATTGCAATTACAATCCCGGCTTTGTGGTTGGTGAAACGATTGTTGGGCTCTATAATCCATAGCAATCGTTTTTGTAGCCCCTAATCTTCACATCGGGTGATAGATATCGCGTCCAGTGTGTCTTAATACTATAGAGGCCCACAAACAGCGTGCCTCCATAACCTAAAAAACAAACTAATAATAAATAACTTAAAAGTTGCGCTCGACACGGATTAAGGGCATAAAGAAATGAAGAAGTTTTTATTGGCACTGATGATGTTGTGTTCAATGTGTGCTGTGGCACAGGACGTGATTGTGAAGACCGATGGCAGCACCATTGTATGCCGAGTCCAGGATCTCACAACAACCGAGGTCGTTTACAAGAAGTGGAGTGACTTGAATGGAGCAAACTATGTGATGAACCTCAAGGACGTGAGCACCATTAATTACGAGAATGGCAGGAAAGATCAACTGTCTATCATGAATAATAAATATGAACCTGGCAATCAGAACGATGGTCTCTGGCACATGAATGACAATTCACTAGTCAGAATGGATCAGATTACCAATTATGAACACAAAGCGAAAAAAGCTAAAATCTTTGGATGGGTTTGTGGTGGATTATCATTTAGCGCTGGTGTAGTATTCGCACTTGATGCAGCTGGTGTTACAGATATTTTTGGGCATAAAGCTAAAACAGGTTGGATTATTTCTGGATCTTGCCTAGCTGGGAGTGTAGGTTTCGTATTCGGTGGAAATTCACTTTCGAACTATTATCACAAAAAGGCCATGTCTTTACAATCTACAGCTCTGTTGCAGCAGGAGATTTCGCTCAACAATGGATCATCATTAGCTCTTAGTGTGGATCTGCTACGTGACAACACGATGAACAATAATGCATGGGGAATGGGATTAAAGTATAACTTCTAAAAAAGAATTGAGCTATGAAAAATCGTATTATTCTGTCAGCAGTAATTGCTGCCCTTACAATTGTAGCTATGAGTTCGTGTTCTCGATCTTATTCCGATGCGACAATCAATAATGCATGGAATGCTCCAAATACCTTGGTGAACAGTTTCAATGAGTATGACCTAGTGGTCTCGGAGCAGAGTGTGTGTTATACAATTGATGTTTCAACACCCGAAGGTAAAACCAAGCTTCATAAATTATCAGAAAAGCGGGCAAATGAATTGGCTCTTACCGAAGCCTTGATGAAATACAATTGCGCTATGCTGATCAATCCTCAGTTTACCCATTTAAAGAAGGGGAAAAAGATTCTGCGAGTGACCGTTTTTGGATTCCCGGCATATTACCGGAATACAGAGAAATCCTCACTACATGAGCAGCCAGGAGACAACATCACTATTAACAACAATATTGAGTACAATTCAAATGCATCCAAGACCACACAACAGAAGAGAAACAAGAGGAGGCATCGCAGATGATTTTGGAGAAATATAGCGATTGCTACTGTAGCGATACTTAAATAAAAAAGCAAGAGTTTCCCATTGGTTGAAGCTGCTAATTGTTAGTATGTGCACCATATAGCACTCAGAATATAATAACTGATGATTGCAGTTTCAATGTGGGTAGAAAGATATGGTCAGATCCTTTGCTTCGCAGCGTTCCAACAATCAAGGTAATGTGTAATGATTTGAAATCTAGAGTGAGTAATGGTAATAAACATTTTTTCATGTGGATTAAATACAACTACAATCTGGTTGAAAAAACAGATAAGAAAGAGGTTGTAGCTTTGGATTATTAAATCTGCCATTGCAGGATACTAATAAAACTCATATATATGCAACGATAATCATTATTAACCTTTAAATAGTATTATTTATGAAAAAGTTTTTTGCAATTTTAGCATTGATGTCAATGCTGTCTTTCTCTTCGCAAGCAGCCAACCTTTCACAAGATGAAGGTCGGGTTTCCTACAAGGCCAGCAGTAGCATCAAGGGCGACTTGAACGATGATGGCAGAGTGAGTGTCGATGATGTAACCACATTAATTGACTATCTGTTAAAAGGCACATGGCCTGAAGATCCTCATATGTCAGGCTACTGGCTGGTGATGATTCATGCAGACGGCTCTGAGGAGTATGTGCCCCTACATGTGAACTATGATTCCTCCTGTTCAACCACTTATAACGTGATTGAACCCTCGTTTCACAACATCGGTAAGTTCTATTATAACGTGAGTTCGACGAAATTTAATTAATTGAAAATTAGGAACATAGCGGAATTTTTAGTAATTTTGTAGTGCTAAAAAAAACCAATAAAAACAACCGCTATGTTTCCTGATGACAAAATTATAGAAATATTCTCAATGTGTGATGATTTCAGCAAGAATTTTGACGACATCATCCAGAAAAATTCCATCGATGCCCGTGAATCAACAAA
>Ga0247611_10001042_pt1 | contig 51852 bp, 44 predicted proteins | sample 177DNAGHGhighgp2_FD_192422 | JGI IMG/M metagenome (GOLD analysis project Ga0247611, IMG submission 192422) | Sheep rumen microbial communities from Palmerston North, Manawatu-Wanganui, New Zealand - 1770 DNA GHGhigh gp2 | ecosystem: Host-associated > Mammals > Digestive system > Stomach > Rumen... | reverse complement strand
TCTGCTCGCAATGCTTGCCGTATTTTCCCATCTGTGTGAAATTGACTTTTCTCACTGAAACGAATAAAAACATGATCTCGATGAACACGTCTTGGAAATTTTTCCTTAACTTTGTACCCGTTGCCCGAAGAGCATCCAGGGCAAGTCCCATATAGCGGTTTATGTCTGCTGAATTTGTTATAAAACTTTATTGTTTGTTCACCAACAAAGTTACTGACAATCAGCGACGTAGCCGCTATTTTATGTTATAAAAATTCATAATTCATGTTAAATAATTTTATCGTGTAAATTATTGAAGTTCAGTTATTTAAATAATGATTTTGTAATCTATTTTATTTCTTAACGGAGTGTTGTTGTAATGCTCTTTGGCAAATTGCAGGACGATGAATGTTTTCCCACACTGACGAATACCTTTGATGACAAGCGGATTGTGGTCGACTGTCTTTTTCCACTGAAGCAGAGTTTCTTCTATTTTCCTTTTTAGCATAAGTTCTCTATGATGGTTTCATTGTGCAAAGATACATTTTTTTTAACGAATAATTTAAATTTCCTACACTTTTTCAAATGAAAAAATCAATAATTTACATTTTTTCAAACGAATAATTCAAATTTCATACACTTTTTCAAACGAATAATTCAAATTCCCTACACTTTTTCAAACGAATTGTACCGCACTCTTTCAGTGAAAAATAATGCACACTGCCCTCTTTGAGTGGACTGCACTGCCCTCTTTGAGTGGATGCACTGCCTTGTACCGCCCTGTTCCGTAACAGAAATTCTATAATTCAAACAATTACCTCCCTTTGGTCAGTGGGTCTTCGACAAATCTCGTGACCCAAATGAATTCTATAATTCGTGACCCAAATGAATTCTATAATTCTCCAATTCGTGACCAGAAAGAATTCTATAATTCTCCAATTCGTGACCAGAAAGAATTCTATAATTCTCCAATTCGTGACCCAAATGAATTCTATAATTCTCCAATTCGTGACCCAAATGAATTCTATAATTCAAACAATTCGTGACCAGAAGGAATTCTATAATTCTAACAATTCGTGACCCAAATGAATTCTACAATTGGCAAATCTCGTGACAAAAAATAGTTGCGTGATATGGGACACCCTCTTGATGAAGAGTAGTTGCCAATCACCACCTCTCAAATATTCAACCTGTATTTCTTTTGTCATTTCCAAAATATTGCATAAATTTGCAGCCTATAAACAGACAACAGCAAAAATCATTCACGAAATATGTATAGAACCAACACTTGTGGAGAGCTTAGACTCTCGGATGCCGGCAAGAACGTAACACTCGCCGGATGGGTGCAGCGCACCAGAAAAATGGGAGGTATGACCTTTGTGGATTTACGCGACCGCTACGGCCTTACCCAACTTGTTTTTAACGAGGCCCTGGATGCGGAGTTGTGTGAGCGTGCCAACCGCCTGGGACGTGAGTTTTGTGTGCAAGCCAGCGGACAGGTATGTGAGCGCCAAAGCAAAAACCCCAACATGCCCACCGGAGACATCGAAATCATCGTCTCAAGCCTCAATGTGCTCAGCAAGAGCCTCACACCGCCTTTCACCATCGAGGAGAATACCGATGGCGGCGATGATATCCGCATGAAATACAGATACCTGGACCTCAGACGAGAGGTCGTGAGGAAAAATCTCGAACTGCGTCACCGCATGACCATCCTCATACGCAATTTCCTCGACTCCAAGGACTTTATCGAAGTGGAGACGCCTATTCTCATAGGTAGCACACCCGAGGGAGCCAGGGATTTCGTTGTGCCTTCACGCATGAATCCAGGACAGTTCTACGCACTTCCACAAAGTCCGCAGACGCTCAAGCAATTGCTCATGGTGAGTGGCTTCGACCGCTACTTCCAGATTGCCAAGTGCTTCCGCGATGAGGACCTGCGTGCCGACCGGCAGCCCGAATTCACGCAAATCGACTGTGAGATGAGTTTCGTGCATCAGGATGATGTCATCGACCTCTTCGAGGACCTCTGCCGCCACCTTTTCAAAGAGGTGCTCGGAGTGGAACTGCCAGCCAAATTGCAGCAGATGCCATGGCATGAGGCCATGAGGAGGTTTGGTAGCGACAAACCCGACTTGCGCTTCGGCATGGAGTTTGTGGAATTGATGGACGTGCTCCAGACGGGCACATTCCCCGTATTCGACCAGGCTGCTTATATCGGTGGTATCTGTGTGCCCGGATGCGCCTCATACACCCGGAAACAACTCGACCAACTCACCGACTTCGTCAAGAAACCACAGGTGGGAGCCAAGGGACTTGTCTATGTGAAATACAATGCCGATGGCACCATCAAGAGCAGTGTGGACAAATTCTACTCTCAGGAGGTGCTCCTCAAACTCAAAGAGCGCATGGGAGCCAACGATGGCGACCTTGTGCTGATTCTCAGTGGCGACAATGCCAACAAGACCCGCATACAGTTGTGCTCCCTCCGACTGGAGATGGGCAACAGACTGGGACTGCGCGACAAAAATAAGTATGAGTGCCTCTGGATTGTCGATTTCCCACTCTTCGAATGGAGCGACGAGGAACAGCGCCTTATGGCCGTGCACCATCCCTTTACCATGCCCAATCCCGACGACATACCTCTGCTCGACGAGCATCCCGAGCGCGTCAGGGCAAAGGCCTACGACTTCGTGTGCAACGGCATCGAGGTGGGTGGTGGCAGTCTGCGTATCCACGATGGTGAACTGCAGGCAAAGATGTTCGACATCCTCGGATTTACACCCGAAAGTGCCATGGCGCAGTTTGGCTTCCTCATCAATGCATTCAAGTATGGAGCACCACCTCATGCAGGACTCGCTTTCGGTCTCGACCGCTTTGTCGCCATCGTGGCTGGACTCGACAGCATACGCGACTGCATCGCCTTCCCGAAGAACAACAGCGGGCGCGATGTCATGCTCGACGCACCGTCGAAAATCGCGCAAAAACAGTTGGATGAACTTCAAATTCAGGTGGTTGAGGTTGATATAAATCAAGAAAACGCTTAATTTCCACCAAATGAGGTCTTAAAGGGGTAAATTCTGTCAAAAAAATTAGTTGATTCGGAAAATTCGCCGTAACTTTGCAGCGATTTTAAGAGATTGATACATAATTAGTTCAATCCATATTCAATAGTTTTTACGATAATCATGGCAGAAAAGAAAGCAACAAAGAAGGCTGCAGAGCCAAAGGCAGCAGCAGAGAAGAAAGCAGCCCCCAAAAAGACTGCAAAGAAGGTAGAGATTGTGATCAACGCAGAGACTGTAGGTTTCAAGGCTGGTGATGTGTATCAGGCACTTTTCGCCGCTGAGAGAGCTCTTAGCGTAAAGGAAATCGCCAAAATGGCAAAAATCTCCGAGACAGAGACTCTGCTCGGTATGGGATGGCTCTTCAAAGAGGGCAAAATCAAGGACGAGAACGGTAACATTACTCTCGCATAAGTTTTTTACAAAATATCTCAGGAGGGCTGGCAATTTTGCCAGCCCTTTTTTGGTATTCAGTGGTGAGGGGTGAGAGGTGAGGGGTGAGTGGTGAGAGATGAGAGGCCAGTGGTGAGAGGTGAGTGGTGAGAGAAATGCACTGCGGGCACAATGCCATTGTCCTTTAACTTCCCATTCTTCCCATTTTTCCCATATTCCCCATCCTTCCCATTCTTCCCATCCTTCCCAAAACTCCCCCTCAACTCCCTCTCTCTAAATCATTGTAACAAATGCAAAACATTTAGACATAAAATTTAAAGCGATTGTTGTTCGCTTTTTCCTTTTTTTCCGTATCTTTGCAGTCAAATGAAAAGCAGCAATGCCCAACTACGATACTCACATACACATGATACTGGCTGAAGTGGGCAATCGTGGCCTAAATGTGCGGAAAATCACACTACATGTCTACAATGCCATCAACACACTGTTTGAACCAGCCGACAAGAAAGACGTGCATGACTATGTACTGAAATATCTGCGCACTCATATAAAAGGTCGAAATGCTCTCATCGAGCGTGTCAGTCACGGAGTTTATAGATTCAACCCCAAATCTCCCGTAGCAAGACAAATAAAAATGAGTTTCAAAAAGGGGGTAGGGGAGGAGGAGAACACTGTGAAAGTAGATGACAAGGCGCAGTTGCTGCTTGATTTTTAGACTTTAAACCCATACAACTTTGAACGTTAACATCCATTGACTATGGCAAAAAGATATTTATTAGGTTTCGATGTCGGCAGTAGTTCTGTCAAGGCATCGCTTGTTGACGCCGACAACGGCGAGTGCGCGGCTTCCGCGTTTTTTCCTGAGTCAGAGGCTCCTATCCATGCTGTAAAGGCCGGGTGGGCAGAGCAGAATCCAGAATCGTGGTGGGAATACGCCAAGATGAGCCTGGCTAAAATCATGGCCGACACCGGCGCTACCGGAGAGGATATCAAGGCTATTGGTATCTCCTATCAGATGCACGGACTTGTGTGTGTGGATCGCGACCTCAATGTGCTGCGCCCCTCTATTATCTGGTGTGACTCCAGGGCTGTGCCCTATGGAGAGAAGGCTTTCCAGGAACTGGGTGCTGAACAATGCCTCGGGCATCTGCTCAATTCACCAGGTAACTTCACAGCCGCAAAACTGGCTTGGGTCAAGGAGAATGAGCCGCAACTCTTCGACAAAGTGTATAAATTCATGCTCCCCGGCGACTATCTCGCCATGAGGCTCAGCGGTGAGGTGAACACCACCATCAGCGGACTGAGTGAGGGAATGTTCTGGGATTTCCGTGAGAAACGTGTCGCAGATTTCCTGATGAAATATTTCGGTTTCGACCAAAGTTTAGTGCCCGATATCGTGCCCACATTCAGCGTACAGGCCGCTGTCAGCGCCGCTGCCGCTGCCGAACTGGGATTGAAAGAAGGAACTCCCATCTCATACCGTGCTGGCGACCAGCCCAACAATGCACTTTCGCTCAATGTGTTCAATCCAGGCGAAATTGCCTCCACAGCAGGAACCTCAGGCGTGGTTTATGGCGTGCTGGGTGAAATCAACTACGACAAGAAGAGCCGTGTCAACACCTTCGCTCATGTCAACTACACAACCGACATCGACCGTCTGGGCGTGCTCTTGTGCATCAACGGGACAGGTATCCTCAATGCATGGATGCGCCGCACCGTGGCACCAGAGGGCATATCGTATGCCGAGATGAACGACCTCATGGCTGCTGTGCCTATCGGAAGCGAGGGCGTATCGGTTATCCCCTTCGGAAATGGTGCAGAGCGTGTGCTTGAGAACCGTGAGGTGGGTTGCTCCATCAATGGGGTCAACTTCAACAAGCACGGCAAGGCTCACTTGATGAGGGCCGCACAGGAGGGTATCGTCTTCAGTTTCTGCTATGGAATGGAGGTGATGCAGCAAATGGGTATGGACATTCAGAAGATTCACGCTGGCCGCGCAAATATGTTCCTCAGCCCCATCTTCCGCGACACACTCGCTGGCGTGAGCGGAGCAACCATCGAACTCTACGAGACCGACGGCAGCGTGGGTGCTGCCAAGGGTGCTGGTATGGGATGCGGAATCTACAAGGATCACGACGAGGCTTTCGCCACACTGCGCAAACTCTCTGTCATCGAGCCTGATGCCTCACGCCGCTCCGAGTACCTCAGCGCCTACTCGCAGTGGAAAGAGTGCCTCGCAAAATTGTAATAAATTAGTGGTAAGTGGTGAGAGGTAAGTGGTTTTCAGTGGTGAGGGGTGAGAGGTAAGTGGTGAGAGATATGCACTGCGGGCACAATGCTATTGTCCTTTAACTTCTTTAACTTCTAACTTCTTTAACTCCTCTAACTCCCCTAACTCCCCTAACTTCCCCTTTTCAATGTAAAATATTTTACCAACCTCAATATTATTAACAAATTAATTATGGCAAAAGAGTATTTCCCGTTTACCGGTAAGATTCCTTTCGAGGGAAAGGACAGTAAAAATGTAATGGCTTTCCACTACTATGAGCCTGAGAAAGTCGTGATGGGCAAAAAAATGAAAGACTGGCTGAAATTTGCCATGGCATGGTGGCACACTCTGGGAGGAGCATCTGCAGACCAGTTCGGCGGACAGACCCGCAGCTATGAGTGGGACAAGGCCGACGATGCCGTACAGCGTGCCAAGGACAAGATGGACGCAGGATTCGAAATCATGGACAAACTCGGTATCGAGTATTTCTGCTTCCACGACGTGGACCTCGTAGAAGAGGGTGCTACCATCGAGGAGTATGAGGCTCGCATGAAGGCCATCACCGACTATGCACAGGAGAAAATGAAGCAGTTCCCCAATATCAAACTGCTCTGGGGTACAGCCAACGTTTTCGGTAACAAGCGCTATGCCAATGGTGCCAGCACCAACCCCGACTTCGACGTTGTGGCTCGTGCTATCGTGCAGATTAAGAACGCCATCGACGCCACCATCAAACTGGGTGGTACCAATTATGTGTTCTGGGGCGGACGCGAGGGCTACATGAGCCTCCTCAACACCGACCAGAAGCGTGAGAAAGAACACATGGCCACGATGCTCACCATGGCTCGCGACTATGCACGCAGCAAGGGATTCACAGGCACATTCCTCATTGAGCCAAAGCCCATGGAGCCTTCAAAGCACCAGTATGATGTCGACACTGAGACTGTCATCGGCTTCCTCAAGGCTCACGGACTCGACAAGGACTTCAAGGTCAATATCGAGGTGAACCATGCCACACTCGCAGGACATACCTTCGAGCACGAACTGGCTTGCGCCGTTGACGCCGGCATGCTCGGCTCTATCGACGCCAACCGCGGCGACGCTCAGAACGGATGGGATACCGACCAGTTCCCCATCGACAACTTCGAACTCACACAGGCTATGATGGAAATCATCCGCAATGGTGGACTCGGAAACGGTGGTACCAACTTCGACGCCAAGATCCGTCGTAACAGCACCGACCTGGAGGACCTCTTCATCGCTCACATCAGCGGTATGGATGCTATGGCACGCGCTCTGATGAACGCTGCTGCTATCCTCGAGGAGAGCGAACTCCCTGCAATGAAGAAGGCTCGCTATGCAAGCTTCGACGAAGGTATAGGCAAGGACTTCGAGGACGGCAAACTCACCCTCGAGCAGGTGTATGAGTATGGCAAGAAGGTGGAGGAGCCCAAGCAGACCTCTGGCAAGCAGGAGAAATACGAGACCATCGTGGCTCTCTACGCCAAATAATCTCTTCTAAAAATCTCAAAAAAATCGCAGAGACATGCATCAATGATGTCTCTGCGATTTTTTTGTGGTGAGGGGTGAGAGGTGAGTGGTGAGAGAAATGCACTGCGGGCGCAATTTTCAGTGGTGAGTGGTGAGAGGTAAGTGGTGAGAGAAATGCACTGCGGGCGCAATTTTCAGTGGTGAGTGGTGAGAGGTAAGTGGTGAGAGAAATGCACTGCGGGCGCAATTTTCAGTGGTGAGTGGTGAGAGGTAAGTGGTGAGAGAAATGCACTGCGGGCACAATGCTATCGTCCTTTAACTTCTTTAACTTCCCTAACTTCCCTAACTTCCCTAACTTCCTTAACTTCCCTAACTTCTTTAACTTCCCTAACTTCTTTAACTTCCCCTTCAAAAACTCCTATTCAATTCTCACTCTTCTTCCTCTTCTTCACGAAATGGCGGATGACGAAGTAGGCGATGGCGAGGATGACAAGGGCGATGATGGTCCACTTGATGTAGTCACCATACTCTATGATTTTTTCTTCGAGTTGGTCCTCCGGAACAAAAGAGTGTAGGTACCAACCCAGTGCTGCGAGGATGCAATTCCATACACCGGCACCTATGGTGGTGTATAGCAGGAATTTCCAATAGGGCATTTTGGCCAGACCCGCTGGAATGGAAATCAGGTGACGGATGCCGGGAATCAGACGGCCAGTCAGCGTGGCGGCCACGCCATGGTCGTAGAAATATTTCTCACTTTTCTCCACTTTTTCCTGATTGAGCAGGCACAGGTGCCCCCATTTGCTGTTGGCAAACTTGTAGATGATGGGGCGCCCAAGGTAATACCCCGCCACATAGTTGATAGAGGCACCCACATCGGCGCCAATGGTTGCGAAAAGGATGACAAGGAAGATGTTGAGGTTGCCTCCGGCGGCGTGATAAGCGGCTGGCGACACTACCAGTTCCGATGGTACGGGAATCACTGTGCTCTCCAGAAGCATCAGGAAGAAAATCGTTCCGTAGTTGAGGTTACTCAGGAGGGTGGTGATAAAACTCATATTTCTGTTTGTTCGCTTTTTGCGTGGTTATAATATTCGGTGGGCGACATTCCCTCAGGGAAGAAGTCTCTCAGCACCGTGCGTGCCTCTTGGGGATTGCGAGTCACGGCTTCTTTCAGATATTTCAGATACTCATCCTGCTTGCCCAACTCTTTTGCACATATCGCGAGATAAGAGAAACCGTTGGCCCAGTCGGAGTCCACGATTTTGGTGAGGGTGGTCAGCATCTCGTATGCCTCTTCGATGTAACTGTTGTCGTATAGAGAGATGGCCACACGCAGGATGATGTTGGGTGCATAGTTGGATTGGGTAAGTGCCTGCCGGAAATAGGCATTGGCCTCCTGGTCGCGGTGGCACTCCAGCACGATATGCCCTCTGAGCACCAGCATCTCGTTGTGGTCGCAGGGTAGCAAGTCGGTCTTGCCGACATATTCCAGGGCTTCCTCGGTGTGTCCCAGACGGCTTAGGGCAAAGGCCATTTCCTGGTACAACTCCACGTGGCATGTGGACAGGTGGGTGAGGTGCTTCTCTGCCTGTTTCAAGTGGATGACAGCCTCCTGGATGCGGTTCATGTTGAGCAGTGAGACCCCTTGATAGAGTTCCCCCACATCTTTGTTCAGGCTGTTGTCTGTATAGAGTTTGTAAAAGCGTAGGGCTTCCTCATAGTTTTCCAGGTTGAGCAGTCCGTTGGCTTTGTTGAGCAGGGCGTCTTCGTCGTTGGGGTTGATGGCGATGGCATATTCAGAACTGGTGATGCAATCGTTGTAATTGTTTTGCATGAACTGTGCCGAGGCCAGTTCGTTCCAGTATTGTGAGGTGAAGGGACTCTCGTCTATCAGTTTGTTGAAGATTTGCTCGCTTTCCGCATAGCGGCCCGTGCCCAGGTAAATACGGCCCAGCAGTTCGCGGTAGTCGGCCAGGTCGGTCTCGTCGCTTTTCTGCAGCCATTTGTAGGCATAGTCCATCTTCTCGTAATCGGTGAAAATGGTGGCCACATCGAGCAGATAGTCGGCATATTCCTCGTCGCCAACATGCTCGGCACACTCCTCCAGGTATTGGTCGGCGGCGGCGGGTTGGCTGTCGGCCAGCATGATTTCGGCCTTGATGTAATAATAGTCGAGGTCGGTTTTGTCGGCTATCTGCTCGGCTATCTGCTCGGCCTCGATGGGGTCGTCGCCGTCGAGCAAAGCCATCCGTGCCTTGAACACCAATGGAGCGGTGGCGCCCTGGAAAATGCTCAGCGCATGGTCGGCAACATCCACGGCAAGTTCTGCCCGGCCTTTCGAATGATAATATTCGGCAATGTCGGTCAAAGCCTCGGAGTCGAGAAATACAGGAGTACCGTTCTTGCGGTACTCCTCATATCTACTCAAGTTCTCCTTGAACTCTTCGCTTTCAAAATACTTGTCGTGCATATCTCTCACCTCTTACTTCTCACCACTCACCACTTATTTACTATTCACCTTCACTTTTGCCCATGTGTCTTTCAGACCGACAGTCTTGTTGAACACGGGGTGCTCGGGTGTCGAGTCGGGGTCGGCCATGAAGTAACCGATGCGCTGGAACTGCAGGTAGTCGCCTGGGCGCATGGTGGCAGCGTAGTCCTCCACGTAGCAGCAGTCGTTCACCGACAATGAGTCGGGATTGAGCAGTTCACGGAAGTCTTGCTCGCTGGCGCTGGGATTCTCCACGGAGAATAGCCGGTCGTAGACTCTCACCTCAGCCTTGTGGCAGTGGTCGGCCGATACCCAGTGCAGTGTGCCTTTCACCTTGCGGTTGGCTCCTTCCATGCCGCTGCGGCTCTGGGGGTCGTATTCGGCCTCGATTTCTATGATGTTGCCCTCGGCGTCTTTCTTGCAGCCGGTGCATTTCACGATGTAGGCATTCTTCAGGCGCACTTCTTTTCCTGGTGTCATGCGGAAGAACTTCTTCGGGGCATCTTCCATGAAATCCTCGCGCTCAATCCAGAGGTTGCGTGAGAAGGTGATGGTGTGTGTGCCGTCGGCCTCGTTCTCGGGATTGTTCACGGCTACCATTTCCTCGGTCTGACCCTCGGGATAGTTGGTGATGACCAGTTTCACGGGGTTCAGCACGGCGCTCACACGGATGGAACGGGCGTTGAGATCCTCGCGCACGGCGGCCTCCAGCAGTCCCACGTCATTGAGGGCGTCAAATTTGGTGTAGCCGATTTTGTCGATGAAGTTGCGGACTCCCTCCGGCGAGTAACCGCGGCGGCGCATACCGCTGAGGGTGGGCATGCGTGGGTCGTCCCAGCCCGACACGAGACCCTCGGTGACCAGAGCCAGCAGTTTGCGCTTGCTCATCACGGTGTAAGTCAGGTTCAGACGGTTGAACTCTATCTGGCGTGGGCGGAAATCGTTGATGTTCTCCGTCTCGCCATTCTTCTCTTTCAGGAAGTCGATAAACTTGTCGTACAGAGGTCTGTGGGGCACAAACTCCAGCGTGCAGATGCTGTGGGTGACACCCTCGAAGTAGTCGCTCTGTCCGTGGGCGAAGTCATACATCGGGTAGGCGTGCCACTGTGTGCCGGTGCGGTGGTGGGGGATATGAATAATACGGTAGAGGATGGGGTCGCGGAAGTGCATGTTGGGGTTGCTCATGTCAAGACGTGCGCGCAGCACCATGCTGCCTTCCACAGCCTCCGCGGTGTTCATCTTGCGGAACAGGCGCAGACTTTCCTCGATGGGGCGGTCACGGTAGGGTGAGGGGGTGCCGGCCTCGGTGGGGGTGCCTTTCTGCTGGGCTATCTGCTCCGAAGTCTGCTCGTCGATGTAGGCGTGGCCATGCTCAATCAGCCATTCGGCGAAATCCCACAACCGCTGGAAGTAGTCGGAGGCATAATAGACGTTTCCCCAGTGGAAACCAAGCCATTTGATGTCGTTGAGGATGTTCTCCACGTATTCGGTGTTCTCCTTGCTGGGATTGGTGTCGTCGAAACGCAGGTTACATACTCCGTTGTAGTGTTCTGCTACACCGAAGTCCATGCAAATGGCCTTCGCGTGGCCAATGTGCAGATAACCGTTGGGCTCTGGCGGGAAACGGGTCTGTATGCGGCCGGCGTTCTTGCCGTCTGCAAGGTCTTTTTCCACAATCTGTTCTACGAAACTAATGCTTCGTTTCTCTGCGTTTGTCGTCTCTTCGTTGATAGCCATGATGTTATTTTTTTGATTTTCTGTTTGCAATGTTGAATTAGGCAACAAAGGTAATACAAAAAAATGAGTTATAGAAAAAGTCGGTGTGATTTTTGAGATGAAAGGAAATCATGCCTGATTTTTGTAGGACATTTGCTATCGTAAATTTGCATATGTCAAATAAAAAATCTATTTTTGCAAATTATTTATCTACTTATTTTTGTTTTATTATCTAAATTTTTTGTTGAAATGAAACTGAAAAGAATCGCACTTTTGGCCATCATGATGGTGGCGGTGTTGAGTGCAAATGCACAGTATGAACCAGGTAAATGGGGTATGCATATTAAATTTGGATATGGTGCATCCTTGCTGTCCGATTTGGATAAGATGCCTTTGGTGGCAGGTAGTGCCGATGATGAGGCTATCGGAGCCAGAGTGGTAGGAATGGATTTTGAATACCAGGCTTCCAGTCTGATTGGCTTGTCTGTAGGACTGACTCATGTCTGGCAGGGTGGTGGATGGAAGGACATCGACATGGGAAACAATATGAAAGCAAGAGAACCACATGTTTCCCTGGAGTATGTCACCATGCCATTTATCGCCAATTTCTATGTTTACAAGGGCCTGGCTCTGAAGACTGGTTTGGAACTGTCTTATCTTAGCGAGGCCAAGTGCAGTATGAAGACAAAAGAAGTTTTCGAGGGGCGTGACAAAACCATCAAAACGACTTTGGACGTAGAGGATGACTGCAACAAGTTCGACTTGTCCATCCCCATCGGCGTCTCTTATGAGTTCAAGAGCCACTTTGTGCTCGACGCTCGTTTCAACCTCGGATTGCTGAAAGTGAATGACAGCAACATCTTTGGTGACAAGGACATCAAGAACAGTTCGCTCATGTTCACCTTCGGTTATAAGTTCGACCTTTAATTGCCACTATAGTTTCTCTCCCCCGTTTGAGGGAGGGAAACTATAAGTTTTTGATATTTCTACTATTACCCAACTGAATACACCCTTATGCCTGAGGAGAAAAAAAGAACCCGAAAACCGAGAATCAAATGCGACTATCGCGTGAAACTCTATGAAGACGGTAAATACCATTGGATGTACGACCTACATTTGCTGAAAAATCCAAGTGTGCTTATCGATGTGTATAAGGCGCTGGGTATGACTTTGCTTATTACGGGGTGTATCATTTTTCTGATTCAGGCATGTTCCGAAGGACTGTCTCTTAAGGCTTTTGGCATTTCGTTGCAGATAATCGGTGTGATGGTCGGAATCTTTTCGGTGCTTGGGTTGCTGGGCTATTTGCTGTATGCTGCCATGTCGGGATGGACATACACCGTGCATTTCATCTTGGACGAGAAAGGAGTGGTGCATAAGCAAGCACCAAAATCCCAGAAAGTGGCGAAGAAAATAGGCATACTCACCGTTCTGGCAGGACTCTTAGCCCGCCGACCGGGTGTGGCGGGAGCGGGAATGTTGTCGGCAAGCCGCATGACCATGTCGTCCGACTTTTCTGTTGTCAAGAAGGTGAAAGCGCTTCGGTGGATGAATACCATCAAGGTGAACGAGCCTTTTGGCAAAAACCGCGTATATGTTTGCGATGAGGATTTCGACTTCGTTTACAACTTTATCTCCTCACACTGCCCCAAAGCCAAAATCAGTTGACCGAAAATATAATGGTGAGTGGTAAGGAATGAGAGAAAAGTAAAATAAATATTGAAGTTTTTATTTTGCTTTTCACTTGACTTGCACCTCAAAGTGGATGCCACACCGGCCGAGGCCGAGCGCCAGTGGCAGGAGGCCGAGGAGCAGATTCGCCGCTATGCAGAGGGTCCTCGTGTGCGCCAATTCATCGGTGACACCCCGCTCCATCTGTTCATCCTCCAGTTTCGTGGCTACGACATGGAGCGGATGGGGGAGGTAAAGATGAAAGATGAAAAATGAAAAATTGAAGTTACCACCCCTCCAGCTGTTGAAAAAGTGGATAAATCCAGATTAGGTGGCCCAGGTGGATTTGCAATCCACCTGCTCCGAGTATAAGCATTTGCAATGCGCTTTTTGGATTTAAATTGGCTTTCCCTTCGGCCGCCGACCGTTGGTTCCCGATGAGCATTTCTCAGTAATACTACAATTAGCGTCTATTAAGAAAACTAATCCCATTATGGGCGGCTATAAATGAAAACGAACCGCCCCCTCTTCACAGAGGAAGCGATTCAATCTCAATAGGTATTAGCTTTTTTTTAAGGTAAAAAGATTGTATTCAGGATAACGGTGCAAAAGTAACCTTTTTCGTTAATTCTGACAAATATTTCTTTATGTTACATAACATATTTTTACTGAATTTTTTACAAAACGATTGATTTTCCAAGATAATGGTTCCTTTTCAAAAATGTCTGGGATAAGTCCTGGAAATTGGGATAAAAGAAATACGGGGAATCCTTATTTCGCGTATTTCTTGATCATGCTGTAGGCACTGTATAGCCCCAGTTCGCCCGCTTTGCTGAGGTCGGCGATACCCTCGTCGCGGTTACCGGCTTTGATTCGTGCCAGCCCGCGGTTATAATATGCCTCGGCGACATGCGAATTGGCTTCGATGGCTCTTGTGTAGTCATCGATAGCCTCTTGAAGTTCACCCTTTGCCACATGCAGGTTGCCACGGTCGAAAAGGATATATGGATTTCCGGGCATCAGCGTGAGGGCTTGGTTCAGGTCGTCCATGGCCGCGGCTGTGATGATTTGTGCCTCTTTGCTCTGGCTGACGCCAGCCTCGCCGCCCATCATCTGGCAAACTGCCCTGTGCCACAGGGCAAGAGCCATGTTGCCGTCGATTCCCAGACAAGTGTTCAAGTCGTCGATGGCATCGCTATAGTCCTGTATGGCAGAATAAGCCACGGCTCGTTCGAGCAGCATGTTCTTCGTCTGCTGGATGTCTTGAGAATTGTTGATTTTGATGGAAAGAGAATCTATCAGCGTGAACATTTCCTTGCTTTGCAGTTCGTTCATCGAGATAGGGTTGCACGTCAGTCGCAGGGCGCGCTGGGGATGAGCCTTTTGGTTGAATGCGTCGAGTTGCTCGTCAAACACCTGGTATGACTTGATGACATTGGCATAGCCCAGATACGACAGTTGGTAGGCGGGCATATAGTCTACTTCTACTTTGCGGTTTTGCACCTTTCCCCTGTAGATATTGTCATACTCCACATCATGCTCCACCACCTCCTCGTCCTCGACAACGAATTGGTTGTACTTGCTCATGTCGATTTCGCTTTTCTTTCGTGTCTGCCGCAGTTGCTCCCTGCTCCATCTGGGCTGCACGCCGACGCGCTTGGCCATCTGTGCCTGAAACACCTTGAACTCATCCAGTTCGGCCTGTCCGTTCATGCCCAGCCGGCGGTAACATTCCGCGCGGTTGATGAGTCCCCACCAGAAGTTGGGGTATTGGTTGATTACCGAGGTGTAGTCTCGTATGGCTCCTCTGAGGTCGCCCGTCTTGTGGAGGAGTACGGCACGGTTGTAGGTGGCCATCAGGTTGTTTGGCTCCATTTTCAGCACATAGTCGAAGTCTTCGATGGCCCGGTTGTCGTCGCCCACTTGTATACGGAGCAGTCCGCGGTTGTAGCGTGCAAGGAAATTCTCCGGGTCGAGTTCGATGGCGCGGTCGTAGTCTTCCATGGCACCGCGCAGGTTGTTGGTGTTGAGCCTTGCCAGCGCGCGGTTCACATAGTTGGGCACCATGGAGGGTTTCAGATGGATGGCCTTGCTCAGTTGCTCGTCCACCTCTTTCCAGTTTTGATGGGCCATGCTGATGTTGGCCCTGACCATCCACATGTCGGCCACGTATGGGTCTTTTTCCAGGGCCTTGTCGAGCCATATCACGGCCTGTGTGGTGTCTTTCTGGGTGAGATAGACACTTGCTTTCACCGAATAAGCCCTTGAGAAGTCGCTCCATTTCGAGATGATGGTGTCGAGGTCGAGTTGGGCGTGCTCATAGTCCTTGAGTTCGACGCGGCACAACATTCTGTTGAACCACAGATTCTGCGACGACGGGTTGTCTTTCAGCGCTCGGTCATAGTCGGCGATGGCGTCCTCGAATCTATTCTCCCTGATCAGGCAAAGGCCTCTGAGTGAATAGATGTCGGTGACGTAGGGGTTGAGACGGATGGCTTCGGTGCAGTCGCTCTCGGCCCCGACGAAATCGTCGAGATAGAATTTTGCGATGCCACGGTAATACCATGGCTCATAGAGATAAGGTTTTGAGAGGATGGCGCGGTTGAAGTGCTGGATGGCGAGCACGTAATCCTCGTATGAAAGCGCAATTCTGCCACTCAGAATCAGCCTGTCGACATTGAACTGGGCCGATGCGGTGAGTGGCAGAAGTGCCATGATAAGGATATACAGTCGCCTTGACATCTTCATGCTGTAGAGGTGTCGAAGGTTAGCGCAGGGGTGCAGGCTTGGTGCGGTAGGCACAGCGATACCTGCCTTGTGTGAATGCCTTGAGTTTGCTCTTGACCATCTGCATGCGGAAGGCAGAGATGCGGTCGGTGAAAACTTTTCCCTCCAGGTGGTCGAACTCGTGCTGCATGACGCGGGCCAGATATCCTTCCACCCACTCCTCGTGTTGCACAAAATTCTCGTCCTGGTATTTCACACGGATGCGTGTGGGCCGTGTGACGCGCTCCTGGAGTCCGGGCAGGCTCAGGCATCCCTCATTCTGGGAGTCCTTCTCGCTGTCGTCGTATTCCAGGATGTGTGGGTTGATATACACGTGGCGGAAATCCTCGTATTCCGGCATGTCCTCAGCCAGCGGGGTCAGGTCGATGACCACAAGTCTGATTGATTTGCCTATCTGAGGTGCGGCCAGCCCGATGCCTTCCGATTCGGCCAGTGTGTCCCACATGTCCTTGATCAGCTGGCTCAGTTCGGGATAGTCGGGGTCGATGTCCTGTGCCACCTTGCGCAGCACGGGGTGCCCATATATATAAATAGGTAATATCATTTTTTCCTGTATTCCAAATAACTCTGCAAAATAATCGTCGCACTGATTTCATCCACCAGAGCTTTGTCCTGACGGGCTTTGCGGCGCAGGCCGCCGTCGATCATCGCCTGATGGGCCAGCACCGAGGTGTAACGCTCATCGACATAGACGACAGGCACCTCAGGGTGCGCCTTTTTCCACTTGGCGACAAAATCCTGCACTCTGCGCAGGTTCTCACTGGGGCGGCCATTGGTTTGCATCGGCTCGCCCACCACAAGCAATTCCACCGGCTCTCTGCGCAAGTAGTCGTCGAGCCAGGCCATCAGCCCTGACGTAGCGACAGTCGCCAATCCGCCGGCGATGATTTGTAGCGGATCGGTGACTGCCAGCCCAGTGCGTTTCTTTCCGTAATCTACGGACAGTATTCTGGCCACGTCGTGATTAGTTGCCGTAGTACAGCAGCCATGCGTCGGGGAACTGGCTGCGCAGACGGTCGCGGCTTGAGACAGCGCTCGACTTGTCGGAGTAAGTGGAGGCCACCACGCGGTACATATCCCTGCTTTGGTTGTAGGCCAGTTGGGCATCGTAGCCCTGGGAGCGCATGCGGCTCACCAGATTCTCGGCATTCGACCTTACGCTGAAGGAACCGATCACCACGCTGTAAGCCTTCAGACCATTGCCGTTGACAACAGTGAGGTTCTCCGAGCGTACGGGCACATTGTCGTTGTTGTCGGTGACATTGCCGCCAGTGACGGGTGTCTCAACGAATGGAGTCACCACTGGGGAATCGTCATAGTCGTTGTTGTCGGTTACGTTTACAGTCTCCTGAGCCTGAGCGGCGTCGTATGCCTTGCGATAGGCACTCTCTTTGTTCTTACAACTGGTGAAAGCCAAGGCAATGCAAAGCCCTGTGCATAGCAACAAGCATTTCTTCATAAACTTAAATAATTATTTGATGATTGATAAAATATACATATTCTGCACAAATTCCGTGCGAAATTACACAAAATAGTGCAAACTTGAGGGATATATGTCCATAAAGTTTGTTAAATCAACAAAATACAACATTTTTAACAAAAAATCGCAGTCAAAAGCATTGCGGAATGACAAAGAATTCGTATATTTGCTATCGTTTTCTGGCACATCGCCCCCCAGAGGGAGGGGATTCTGTCGTGAGATAAATGTTTAACCACTAAAATAACTATCATTTATGAAACAATTAAGTTACATTGGCGCTTTTATTGGTGGCGCTATCGCCGGAGCAGCCATCGGGCTGTTGATGGCGCCTGAGAAGGGTGCCGACACACGTACAAAGATTTCCGACACTGTCACAGATTTCTGCAAGAAGCACAATCTGAAAATCTCCCGCAAGGATATGGAAGACCTTGTGGATGACATCAAAGACGCTGCTGAGGACGATTAATAGACTCATTTCATGATTTCCAGCGACAAGAATGTAGAAACCTTTGCACAGTTGGCTGAGGAGACCAAGCACTATTTCGACTTACAAAAGGAATATGTGAAACTCGATGTCATCGAGAAAGTGGTGCAACTCGTCACTGTGATGGCCATAGCGTTGGTGGCCATGGCATTGGTGACTTTCGTCATCGTATGCCTTTCCATCGCATTGGCTTTCTTTCTTGAGCCGTGGCTGGGACGTGTGGCCGCATTCTGCCTCGTCGCTGGAATTCATTTCCTCATACTGATTATTTTCATCGCCAAAAGGCGCTCCTGGATAGAAAAGCCTCTTGTAAAATTTCTTGCAGATCTTTTGTTGAACAACTGATGACCAACTCCGACCAGCCTTTGTTACAATTCAAGTCTTTGGATGATATCCGCGCACGGAAAGACCAATTGCGCATGGAGATTCGCAAAGACAGTCAGACTATGAGAACACAATGGGATGGATTGTTCCATAAGGAAAAAAGCAACCTCCCCTCGCAACGTTTCGCCAATATGATGTCTACTGGAGCGGCAGTTTTCGACGGTATTCTTTTTGCATGGAAACTTTACAACCGACTTCACGGGAAAAGCCAAAACACTGCTTCCACAAGTGTCGGCCTTCTCGCCTCTATCTTTTCCGGAAGAAATAAAAAGAAGCGCAAGAGAAGATGAATATAGAAGTAAAACACGATGGGCGTGACTTGGTCACGCCCATCGTTGTTGTAATAAGAAGGGGAGTTCAAGAATTTCAGGAAGTTAGGGAAGTAAAAGAAGTTAAAGGACATTACCAATGCTCCTTCAGTGCATTTCTCTCACCTCTCACCTCTCACCACAGAAAAATACCGTTGTGCCCTCAGTGCATTTCTCTCACCTCTTACCTCTCACCCCTCACCTCTACAAAACTTATGCACAAAAAAATGGAGTACCGCCGTACTCCAACCTTTTGTTAACCTTAAATCTAATACTATGAAAAACACAGTGCAAAGATAAGGCATTAATTTCAATTTGCAACAAAAATGGCGGAAAAAGTTTTATTTTATAACTAATATTAACTAAGTAGTCCAAAAATCCATGTTTTTTTACGAATGGCATTACGAAAACCAAGTACTCTGAAAGATGAATAGTGCATGGTGAACGCTTGCTTTTCCCCATATTTTTTATATCTTTGCAAAATAATCTGTGAAACCACTTATAATGATGAATTTGTATGAGACATCCTGTCATTTTCTCCATTTTTCTGTCAGGAATGCTGAGCCTTTCGCCAGCCATTTCTTCGGCAGATGATATCAATGCTGTGTTTATGGTCACTCGGCTGAACGATGGCCAGACGCAAAGCCTGATGCTTACCAACAATGATGACTTTGTCGGCCCCCGGCTTTTCCCCTCTGACGGTACCATCCGTATCAACGACACAACATACGACATCGGCAACATTCAGGACATCCGATTTGAGCAGCACATGGTGGATGCCATCCAGATTGTCGGTTCCGATACCACACCCGAAACCGATGGCTCTCTCTATAATCTGAGCGGACAGATGCTCGGTCAATATACCGTGTTGCCTGGCGACTTGCCCAAAGGCATCTATATTTGGCATGGCAAAAAGATTATAATTAAATAAGGAGGAGGCACACGACATGAGAAAAATATTGATGATGTTGTTCGCCTGCTCGGTGCTGGCACAGGTTTCCCTGGCACAGGACACACTTTGGGTGAGGTACGACAACCGTTTCAAGGACAACAAGTCGTTTGCTGTGGCTGGTTACGACTCTGTGGAGTTCAGAAGTCACAAACTCAACAACGACGAACCTGTGCTGAGATTCTATAGCAGTAAGTTTGGCACGGGCTTTATGGACTACAAACTGTCGCTGATTTTCGGCAACGACGGCGTCTATCAGGGCAGTCTGATGTTTCACAATCCGGGGCGGTTCCTCTATAAGCCCAGCACCTATTCAAATGTGGACTACACCCGTGAAAGCAGTCGCTGGTGCTTCAAGCGCTCCATGGAGAGTGAGCATTTCGTGGTGTTCTGGGAGAAAGGCTTTGGCGACGACCCCACCAAGTCGGCCAATTATCGTTTCGACCCGGTGTCGTTGCTCAATCGTGCCGAGACCTATTGGAACAAGTATGTCGACGACCTGGGTTTCCTTGTGCCGGGGCAATCCACCACCGACAAATACAAAATCGAGATGTATGTCTTCTACCAAAGCGATTGGAAGGCCGAAGGCTCGGGAGTGGATGCCAAGGTGGGGTTGCTCAACGTCAGCCCAGGAGCCATCACCGCCCGGGGCGGACACACGGTGGCCCATGAGGTGGGGCACACCTTCCAGTATCTCGTCTCGTGCGACCTCGGGCAGAATCATGGATACAACTACGGCTATGGCGACAATGCCTCTGGTGGCAACGGATGGTGGGAGAGTTGTGCCAACTGGCAGGCTTATAAGTGCTATCCGGAGCGGCAATTCACCGACGGAGAGTATTTTGAGGGGCATCTGGGCAAGCACCATCTCAACGTGCTCCATGAGGACTGGCGTTACGAGAATTGCTTTATCCAGGACTATTGGTGCATGAAGCAGGGACAGGATTTCATCGGGAAACTATGGCGGAAGGCCAACAAGCCCGAAGATCCGATTGAGACCTACCGGCGCCTCTGCGGCTTCACACAACAGCAACTCAACGACGACATGTATGAGGGCTTCGCCCGTATGGCCACCTGGGATATCGACGGTGTGCGCGACGCCGCTAAGCACCGCATCGGTCAGCATTCCTCACACCTGCATCCTACGGAGGCCAACGACGGCACCTGGCAAATCGACTCCGCCTATTGCATCCAGAACTACGGCTACACCATTATCAATATGAACAATGTGGCGCCGGGCACTGAGGTGAAGGCCAATTTCAAGGGCATTGCCGGAACCAGGGGATACCGTTCGGTTTATCCCGAGCGGGCGGGATGGCGCTATGGCTTTGTGTCATACGCCGCCGACGGCACACGGACTTATGGTGAGCCGGGGCGCGACAAGCAGGGTACGGCTTCACTCATCGTGCCGGAGAACAGCAGCCGGCTCTTCTTTGTGGTGATGGGGGCGCCGACAGAATACTGGCGGCATCCCTGGGATGATAATCCGGCCAACGATGAGCAGTGGCCTTTCCAGGTGAAATTCGAGAACACCGATGTGTATGGCAATTTCGCCGATTATCCCGCCGACTATGTGCGGCGCGACACTACCGTGTATATCGATGCCGAACTGCTCTACGACCCCAGCAACTACACCAGCATTCGCGTGCAATACGACATGGGGGCGGTCAGTCAGGCGCTTGGACTGAGTACAAAGCAATTGAAGAGTGTGGGGCGCACTGCCTCGTCGAATCCTCGGTTTGTCGGTATCAGCGCGAATGGAAATGTCACCACGGGAACGACGACAAGCACCAGTACCAACACTTGTTACGGACATTGGTTTGATGTGAATGGCAATGTCTGCAATTATGACTCCTCCGCCAGGGTGTTCGCCGAGTTCTATCCCGACAGTTATGGCTGCTATGTGGGGCAGTATCCCGGAAGACTTGCGCGGGGCCGCACTTACACCACCCGCCAGGCCATCCAATACTCAGTGGATGGCAAGCGCTACACCGCCACCATGGTGGTTAATCTGAAAGTGAAGTGATTTTTTATTCGATTGAAGATTGAAAAAAGAAGAGGTGTGTCAAAATGGAGATTTGCATTACCGGTATTTTCAATTTGTAATCATTGTGTCGGCCTGAAAGGCCAACAAGACCATAGCCCAGGGCAACGCCCTGGGTTTTTATGTATGGCAACAATTGTCGCCCTGAAAGGGCAAAAGCATTAATAGCCAATGCTTTTGCCCTTTCAGGGCGACATTAATACTCTGCCTTATACCTAGGGCGATTGCCCTAGGCTGACAGCTGCTGGCCTTTCAGGCCGTTCTTCTTCCTTACAATCTGTAAGTTTTGTTCTCAAGTCATTCTATTTTGGCACACCCTCTACTATTTTGAAAATACATTTATCCCTTGAATTTCCTCTCAGGAAAGACTGTCGAGTTGTCGTTTCAGTTCTTGCAGGTCGTCACGAACCTGGGTGAGCGTCTCGATAATGCGGGCACTCTTCTCTGCCCCGTCACGGTTTTCGTTGAGCATCTTACGGGCTGCGGCCAACTTGAATCCCCTCACTTTGACCAGATTGTAGATGAGCCGTATCTGCTCGATGTCCTTCTCGGTATATTGGCGCACCTTGTTGCCAGTGGTCTGAGGGTGAAGGTGAGGGAAGGCTTGCTCCCAGTACCTGAGCAGGCTTTCCTTCACATCAAACATCGCTGCCACCTCCTTGATGGAGTAGTATGTCTTTAAATTCTTTTCTGTCGTTGCTGCCATCGTAAATGATTGAAATTATAGCGCTGTCTCCGACCGTGTCAGAGAGTTGGACAATTGCAGGTGTTGGCTTTCGGCCTGCAATACAATTTCATGACTTCAGTGGAATCTCCGATTATTTGTCCCACACCGAGGTGTGTTCAATCTTCATTTCCTCATCCTGAAACATTCCCTTGCCCACAAGTTGCTCTTCCTCGTTGTACTCATCGTTGACACTGACGATATCGAGTCCATTTTCCATCACATCGTCGGTGTCAATCATCACGTATTTAATCTCTGGTTGGATGTATTTCTTCATTGTCTTAAGTTTATTAGAGATTTCGAGGTGACACCCAGAAACCTGTTGATTACTATTTTTCTTGCTGTTGTTGATTACAATCTTTTTATACCTTAGTCCCTATGTCTTCCCATCACTCACTTCTGAAAACCGAGTCAGTTGATAAAGGCCGATAGGGAGTGTAAAGTTAGCAATAAAAAGTGGGGCGTGAAACATTTTTAGCCAATTTTTAATATATTTTCACAATCGGGGCGGTCTGGAGTTTGGAGTTTGAAGTTTGGAGTTTGAAGTTGGCAGTTTGAAGTTTGAAGTTTGGAGTTTGAAGTTTGGCATATATTTAATCTTTCATCTTTCATTTTTTTGTTCACTTAAAAAAGTGATTAGTCGTAGGGGCTTCCTTGATGCATGCCTTTCCCCTCAGGTTCCGTTATCTTCCCGAGAGGTTGCAAATAAGGTTTTTTGAATCAAAAACTCCGTCCACCCTGATACAAATTTCAGACTACCGAAACTTAAGTCAAATATAATTTGGCTTTTCACTTGTTTAATCGTATCTTTGCATTTAGTTTGGCATGCTATGCCGCGAAACGGCCATACACCATTTATTTCAAAAAAACAACAGCTATGGGAACATACATCAACGTTGGAAACGAAGGTTTTCAAAGGGTTCGTAGAAGCGAGTATGTGGACAAGTCTGGACTGATAGACGTTGTCAACAACACACTATTCACTGAACAGTCCTTGAGCTGTGTGACACGTTGTCGCCGTTTTGGCAAGTCGATGGCTGCTAAGATGTTGTGTGCTTATTATGACTATTCATGTGACTCAAGAAAACTGTTTGCCGACCTGGAAATAGCCAGTCACCCTTCGTTCGAGGAGCATCTCAACAAATATCCCGTCATCTACCTCGACATCACCAATTTCACAACACGTGGCATTCCTTGTATGGACATTGTGCCAGCGATACAGCAAGAGGTGAAAGAGGAACTCTGCCGTCTATACCCAGATGCGGAAAGCAATCCCAAAGACGACCTTATGGCGGCTCTGATAAAGATAGCAGATTGTTACAACATACGCTTCATCATGATCATTGATGAGTGGGATGCCATCTGCCGTGAGGCTTCAGGAGAGAGTGCCTCAATGGACAAGTATGTCAATTTTCTCCGCAGGTTGTTCAAGGGAAGTAACACCGCACAGGTCTTCGCCGGTGTCTACATGACAGGAATTCTGCCTATCAAGAAATACAAGACGGAGTCGGCTCTCAATAATTTCATGGAATATTCGATGGTGGAGCCAGGCAACATGGGGCAATACTTCGGTTTCACCAAAAACGAGGTGAAGGCTTTGGCGAGCAAGTATGGCATGGACTTCGACGAATTGGAGAAATGGTATGATGGCTACCAAATTGGCGATGAGCTTTCGATATTCAACCCTAACTCTGTCATACAGGCTGTCACACGCCGGCGTTGCAAAAGTTATTGGGCTTCAACAGGTGCTTTCGATGCCGTGGCTAATTATATCCAGATGAACTTCGAGGGGTTGAAAGATGACATCATACGAATGTTGGCAGGAGGTCGTGTGAAAGTGAAGACCACCAAGTTTCAAAACGATATTTCTGTCATACGTAGCCGTGATGACGTTCTCACTGTGCTTATCCATCTCGGATATCTTAGTTACGAATGGCGCAAAAAGGAGTGTTATATACCCAATTACGAGGTGGCAGGCGAAATGGAGAATGCTGTGGAGGACACCAATTGGACCAACGTCATCAAGAGTCTTCAGAGGTCGGAGGATTTGCTCCAGGCCACCCTCGACTGCGACTGCGAGGCGGTGGCAAGGGGGGTGGATGCAGCCCATGACGAAAACACCAGCATCCTTTCATACAACAATGAGAACTCTCTGGCCTGCGTGCTCTCCATCGCCTATTACTACGCACACAATGACTATGTCATTCACCGGGAGTTGGCTTCAGGCAAGGGCTTTGCAGATCTTGTGCTCATTCCGCGCAAGAATGTAACCTCCCCTGCCATTGTGCTGGAATTGAAATACGACAAGGATGCCGACAGCGCCATTGAGCAAATCAAGCGTAAGGAGTACCCCGCCAAGATTGCTGAACATACCGACGACCTCCTGCTCGTAGGTATCAATTACGACAAGGAGAAAAAGACACACGAATGCAAGATTGAGAAATTCACAGAATGTCTTTAGTGATGTTTGAGCGAAGCAATCAGCTGAATCAAGGAATGGAATCAAGGGGACAGGTTTGATTCCCGCTTAAAAACCAACGATAAAATGGCCGTAAAATAAAAAAAAGAATTAATTTTGCAGTCAAATATAATATGAGTGGGCTTTGGGTAGCCCGTCAAAGTAAAACACGGATGGGTTGTGTTCGCAAAATTAGCATGAGCAAGCGAACCACCCGCCTAAATAAAATCAGAAAAGAAAGCAAAAAAATGATGACAGCCAACGAAATCCGCGACTCTTTCAAGAAGTTTTTCGAAGAGAAAGGACATACCATTGTAGCCTCCGCCCCGATGGTGATTAAAGATGACCCCACACTGATGTTCACCAATGCCGGAATGAACCAGTTTAAAGATGTAATTCTGGGCACTCGCCAGCCCGAGCCGCGCCGCCGTGCCGACTCCCAGAAATGCCTGCGTGTGAGCGGCAAGCACAACGACCTGGAAGAAGTAGGACACGACACCTACCACCACACCATGTTTGAGATGCTGGGCAACTGGAGTTTTGGCGATTACTTCAAGGAGGGAGCCATCGACTACGCATGGGAATACCTCGTGGATGTGCTGAAACTCGACCCCGAGAAGATTTATGTCACCGTCTTCGAGGGCAGCAAGGAAGAAGGACTGGAGCGCGACGACGAGGCTGCAGCCTACTGGGCCAAGCACGTGCCTGCCGACCATATCATCAACGGCAACCGTCACGACAATTTCTGGGAGATGGGCGACACCGGACCCTGCGGTCCCTGTAGCGAAATCCATCTCGACTCTCGTACCGACGAGGAGCGTGCAAAGGTGCCAGGGCGCGACCTGGTCAACAAGGACGACCCACAGGTGATAGAAATCTGGAACCTCGTCTTCATGCAGTTCAACCGCAAGGCCGACGGCTCCCTGGAGAAACTGTCGATGAACGTCATCGACACAGGTATGGGCTTCGAGCGACTGGTGCGTGCCCTGCAAGGGAAGCACTCCAATTACGACACCGATATTTTCCAGCCCATCATCCGTGAGATTGAGCGGCTGTCGGGAAAGCGTTACGGCGAGTCAGAGGAAATCGATGTCGCCATGCGTGTGATTGCCGACCACCTCAGAGCCGTGTCGTTCAGCATCGCCGATGGTCAGTTGCCAAGCAATGCCAAGGCCGGCTATGTCATCCGCCGCATCCTCCGCAGGGCCGTGCGATATGCCTATACCTTCCTCGGAGAAAAAGAGGCTTTCATCTATAAACTCATCCCCACACTCATTCATGAGATGGGTGCATCCTATCCCGAACTGCCAGCACAGCAGACCCTTATCAGCCGCGTGATGAAAGAGGAGGAGGACTCCTTCCTCCGCACACTCGACAAAGGAATCAACCTGCTCAACGGAGCCATGGACGAACTGATGGCACATGGCGAGAAAGAACTCGATGGAAGACAGGCATTCCGACTTTTCGACACTTACGGATTCCCACTCGACCTTACCCAACTCATCTGCCGTGAGCATGGCTACACAGTCAATGAGCAGCAGTTCGACGAGGAGATGCAGAAGCAGAAAGAACGTGCCCGTAATGCCGCAGCGGTGGAGAGCAGCGACTGGGTGGAGTTGCAAGAGGGCGAGCAAACCTTCGTGGGCTACGACTATACAGAATACTCTTGCCATATCCTGCGCTACCGCAAAGTGACACAGAAGAAGAACACCTATTATGAACTGGTGCTCGACTATACCCCATTCTATGGGGAGATGGGTGGCCAGGTGGGCGACCGTGGCGTTATCGTCAGCGAATACGAGACCGTGGATATCTTCGATACCAAGCGCGAGAACAATCAGAGCATCCATCTGGTGAAGAAATTGCCGGAGCACCCCGAGGCAGAGTTCATGGCCTGTGTCGATGTCGACCAGAGGAATGCCAGCGCCGCCAATCACACCGCCACCCACTTGCTCGACTATGCCCTCAAGCAGGTGCTGGGCGACCATGTGGAGCAGAAAGGCTCATACGTCAGCGCCGACACGCTGCGTTTCGACTTCTCGCACTTCCAGAAAGTCACCGAGGAAGAACTGCGCCAGACTGAGCGTATTGTCAACGACATGATCCGCCAGGACATCCCACTCGATGAGCACCGCAACATGCCGTTGGAAAAAGCCCGCGAACTGGGTGCCATCGCGCTATTCGGCGAGAAATATGGCGACAAGGTGCGTGTGGTGAGATTTGGTCCCAGTTGTGAGTTCTGTGGTGGTGTTCATGCAAGCTCCACAGGGCGCATAGGACTCTTTAAAATTTCCAGCGAAAGCAGCGTGGCTGCCGGTATCAGGCGTATCGAGGCCATCACAGGTAAGAATTGCGAGGAAATGATCTATGTGTGGGAGGACACGATTAAGAATCTCCGCCAGTTGTTCAACAATGCCAAAGACTTGCAGGCTGTTGTCTCGAAGTATATCGAGGAGCACGAATCGATGAAAAAGCAGATTGAAGACTTCCGTGTACAGAATGTTGAGCGTATCAAGGAGCAGTTGGTGAAAAAAGTGCAGGTGGTCAACGGTGTCAATGTGGTGAGTGCCGTGCTGCCCATCAATCCTCCCACAGCCAAGGACCTGGTGTTCAAAGTGAGCCACGAAATTCCTGAGAGACTGCTCTGCGTGGTGGGTTCGGTGTTTGAGGGCAAGCCTATGCTCAACCTGATGCTCAGCGAGGACATGGTGCGAGAACTGGGCTACAATGCCGGACAGATGATTCGCGAGGCTGCCAAACTCATCAAGGGCGGTGGCGGCGGACAGCCTCATTATGCCTCTGCAGGTGGCAAGGATTCCGATGGAATCGGAGCCGCTGTGGATAAAATCGTGTCGATGGTAAAAGATTGAATCTACTCTCGAACTCATCCACTGATAAATTCACAAAATAATAAAACTCATCAATTATGAAAACCCTACAACGATTGACCATGATGATGCTTGCGCTGGGCGTGAGCATGTCGGTAGCCGCTATCGACATCAAAATCAAGAAAGACAAAACCGTAATCGACGGCATCTCTTATTCCATCAACGCCAAAAAGCAGGTTGCTGTCGTGGTGAAAGGTCAGGAACCATACGTGGGCGATATCGTCATTCCTGAGAAAATCACCGTCGATGAAGTGAATTGCTATGTCGAGGAAATCGGAAGCGGTGCCTTCAAGGGATGCACCGGACTTACTTCCGTTTCCATTCCCAACTGCATCTCGAAAATAGGCAGTGGGGCCTTTGAGGGTTGTGCCAGCCTCGTCGAGGTTACCATACCTGATAGGATACAGGAACTTCCAAGCGACCTTTTCAAGGATTGTACCAGCCTCACGTCTGTTACATTGCCCGCTAATCTGAAAAAGATTGGAACCAGTATGTTCAAAGGATGCAAGTCGCTTGTTGAATTTGAGTTCCCCGGCAGCATCAACGAAATTCCTGCCAACACATTCGCCGAGTGCAGCGAACTGACCGTTGTGGTGATTCCCACTGGTGTGAAGAAGATTGGAAGCAATGCTTTTGCCAATTGCACAAGGCTGCAATATCTTGACATGCCAACAGGTGTCAGCAATCTGGGCAGTAGCCTGTTCGAGGGTTGCACCAGTCTGCAGGAATTCCATTTCCCCTCGGGGGTTGGAACAATTCCCAATAAGATGTTCAAGGGATGTGTTGAGTTGAAAGAGGTGGAATTCTCCAATTCTATCAGCAAAATCGAGAGCGACGCATTCTTCGGATGCAGTTCGATTGAGGTTATCGAACTGAGCAACTCGGTCTCTGTCATCGGAAGTGGTGCATTCGAGAACTGTGCCAGCCTTCGCACGGTGAAAATACCTAATGGTATCAAGGTAATCAATAACGAGACATTCAAGGGCTGCGCAAGTCTGACGGAAATCACGCTGCCATCTGCACTTACCAAAATCGAAGGCGATGCCTTTGAGGGATGCTCAAGTCTGGCAGCCATCACACTACCGCTGTCTCTCAAGGAGATTGGTGGAGGCGCTTTCGACAAGTGCAACAGTCTGATGGATATCTACACCAACAGTGCCACACCTGTCAAAATCAGTGGAAACTCCTTTGGAAAAGCCACAATGAAAGAAGGTTTCGTCCATGTGAAGAAGGGGTACACCAACAATTACAACCTTGACAAACAGTGGAAGAAATTCCTCAACATCATCAACTGGGAAGAGCAATAAAATCTCTCACCCCTCACCCCTCACCCCTTACCTCTCACCTCTGATCATCAAAGAAGGGGTGACAGAACAATCCAAATATGTTCTGTCACCCCTTCGGGGTTTTTATTGTGTGTCCATCGTCAGCAGGGGTTCCGCTACGCTCCACCACCTGCCTGTGTTCTGTCACCCCTTCGGGGTTCAGTCAATCCTCTCACCTCTCACCACTCACCACTCACCCCTTACCTCTCACCCCTCACCTCTTACCTCTTACCTCTCACCCCTATTATGGCCTATAGACACACTGGCCGGGTCCGTTGGATTCCCAAATCCACATATTCTGGGCCCAATACTGATTCCAACCCTTTAATGTATTGATGTAGTCTTTAGCCTCGGCTCGTGAGCTGCATTCCGCTATACACATCCTGTACACCACTTTCCCTTTGGCCACTGCCTTGTATATGGAACCTCCGTCGAGCATATCAGGAACGGAAGCATAATAGGATTTGGCGTTGGCAAGGTTGTCCCAACTTCCTATGACCACATAATATACTTTTCTTGTACTGGCAGGAGATGAACTGTGGCTACTGGTTGTGACATATTTACTATTCACATAACCGACTATTCCATTCAGATTAATCTTATACCACGAACCTGAGGCTCCCAGGTAAACAGCACCTTCTCCTCCATTGACCAAAGTTCCCAAAATGGCTGATTGGCCCGACGGATGTTGGCGGATGTTCACAAATCCGTCATAACTGTCGGCAAACACCATCATGGTTTGGGCGGGACTGCTTACAGGCGTCTCAACGGCTTCTCCTCCAGCCGATTCCTTGATGACAACCACCGTGTCTTTTTTGGGCGCTGCCTCTTCTTTTGAGGAGAACCAACCCGAGCTGAAACCAACGATAACCAACGCCAGAAGAGCCATGGAAAGTGCGCCAACAATGGCATAAAGCCATTTGTGACTGGATGGCTTGGGCTGGTCAGGATTATACGTTTTCAACGGACTACCACAATGGGGGCAGTGGTCGGCTTGGTCGGATATCATCTGTCCGCATTCTTCGCATCGAATAAGAGCCATAACAAGATACTTTTAACTGTTATCTCTCGCCCAGTTCCTATCTTGACATTTCGAAACCGAGGCGGATGCCGTCGTAACTCTTGCTGATCTCACTGACTGTTGAGAGTGTGGCGTTGCCGCTGGCAGCACCAACCACCTGGAGGATGTTGAGCAGTTTCTTCGACTCAAAAAGCAAACTGATGCCATTAGATGTGGTGTTGACAAAGCCATTGATGGAGAAGAGCATTGTCTTCAGCGTAATCTGTCCTTTGCTGGCATCGTATGTGTAAGTTCCGCTTAAAGCTGTTCCCGCTACTTTTCCCGTGAACGAGTGGTCCTCACTGAAGGATAGGTAAGTGTTGGAACTGGAGATGCCAAGCGATTGGTAGGTGGGCTGAAGTTGTGACTTTACCTTTGCGGCAGCCACTTCACCACCTGCTTTTGCCAACAAGTTGTCGGAAGTGAAGCCACAACCTGGCTGATAGTATTTCCAGGAACCTACAAGGTTGGTCTCAGAAATCTTGTTGATACCCAAAACGTCGGTGAGAATGTTTGTGACGGTGCTGGCGCCATCGATACCACTGAAGATACTGCCTCCTGTGGTCGTACAGCCTGAAAGCATCATGCTCACGACTGCGATTACGATAAATGAAATCTTTTTCATACTGAATATTATTACGTTAATATATAGGTCATAGTAACTGATTTTGCAGAAATCTTTGCAAAAATACACAAAAATATCTTTTTTACCTATCTTTTTAGTCTTATTTGTTCTTTTTCCGACAAATTGTGTTATTCCGTCTGTGTTTTGGGCCAATTCACCAGAAACAATTTTTCCGTGGCCCTGGTGAAAGCGGTGTAAAGCCAGTGGATATAGTCGGGAGTGAGCATGTCGTCGGTCATATACCCTTGGTCCAGATACACATGCTGCCATTGTCCGCCCTGTGCCTTGTGGCAGGTGACGGCAAAGGCGTATTTCACTTGCACTGCGTTGAAATAGACATCACTTTTCACACGCGACAGACGGTCAGACTTTGTCGGTATATCCTCATAGTCGGACATCACACCCTGAAAGAGCGCCTCCTGCTGGGCTGGGGTGAGTGCTGGCGCCTCTGCCAGGAGCGAGTCGAGCACCACCGTCACCGTCATCTCATAGTCGGCATAGTCGGGAAAACGCATGGTGACATCAGCAAAGCGGAAACCGTAGAGCGAGCGAAACGCCCGTGCCCTCGTCACCATCGCACGGTCACCATTGGCTAGGAAAGCCATCGGGCTCTTCTCCTGCTCTGTCCAGTAATAGTTGTTTCTTACCACCAGCAGCATGTCGCCGTGGCACAACTCGTCTTCACGTCCCAGCACCATGTTGCGTATCCCCTGGTTGTAGATGTTGGCACGTTTGTTGGAGCGGGTAATCACCATTGTCTCGTCTTGGCCCACTTGGCTGTAACTGCTGTCGAGCGACTCAATCAACTCGTCGCCGGGCACCATGTGAATGTCGGCGAAACCACGGAAACGGATGCGGGGAAGCGAGGCCACACCCTGACCCATGACCAGTTGGCGGATAACGGTGGCATTGTAGAGAATGCCCGATTCCTGACTTTGGCGCAGCACCTCATTGAGGTCGGCCTGATAGATGGTGAGGCCATAGCCGGCCAGGTACTCTGCCATCAAGGCAGGCGACTCCTCTTCGCCCACAGGGGGCAACTGGGCCTTGTCGCCTATAAGCATCAGCCGGCAGCCACGGCCTGAATAGACGAAATTCACCAGGTCGTCGAGCAGGCGCCCGCTGCCGAAAGTGGTCTCGCCACTTGAGTCATTGGAAATCATCGATGCCTCATCCACCATGAAAATGGTGTCCTGCAAAAGGTTGTCGTTCAGGTTGAATCCTGTCATCTGACCGGTGAAAGCCTGCTGACGGTAGATTTTGCGGTGGATGGTGAAGGCTTTGTGGTGACTGTTGAGCGCAAATACTTTTGCGGCACGGCCAGTGGGGGCCAGCAGCATTACACGGAAGCCCAGGCGGGTGAGCGTGGCGACGAAAGCACTGGCCAGCGAAGTCTTGCCCGTGCCGGCACAACCCCGCATCAGCATGCAGGTGCGAGCCGACCTGTCGGTCATAAACTGGCAAAACACGTTGATGGCTCCGATTTGCTCTGCCGTGGGCGCAAATCCAAACGAACGGATGATTTCCTCTTGCAGCATATAGGTCACATGTCGATAACTTGATTGCAAAGTTAATGAAAAAAATCCCAATTAAGGATGGAAAAGTCTGAGGAATATTGTAATTTCGCAGCGTGAAAAAGAATTCTTACCACAATTATGTGTTGCTGGCATGTGTGCTGTTGCTGATAGCCCTCTGCTGCTGGAGTGTCTCAAGTCCGCTGCGCTTCGACCATGAGCGTGAGAGCCGCGAGATGGCGGTGAAGGCAAGGCTGCTTGAGATACGTCGGGCAGCAGAAACCTACAAGGCCTCCCACGGACACTATGCTGCCTCGCTTTATGAACTTGTGCAGGCTGGCTGTCTGGCCGATTCTTTGCGCCTGATTCCCTATGCTGAGGGCGACACATTCGCCATCAGTGTGACCACACTCAGCAGCAAGACCGACCGCCCCGTGCCTGTCATGGAGTGTAAGGCCGAATTCGCTCAGTATCTCAAGGGCATGGACGAGGACATGGTGTCTGAGCTAATCACAGAGGCCATTGATGCCGGTGCATACCCGGGACTGAAAATAGGCGATATGGAATACGACAACCACAACGCCGGAAACTGGGAATAACGGCTTGTTGTTCCTCTTTGTTCTTTTTCTTGCGAATTTCTTTTCCTGACTTCATCACTTTTTCCGCCATTAAATGGTGTATGTTGAAAATCAGTTGGTTACGGCTCTATACGTGGTGAATTTGGGTGAATCGGCCACTAAAACAACTCAGTCAAGAATCCTTCGATGGTCGTCGCTACGCTCCTCAAAATTATAAAAAAATTATTTGGAAAATTGTAAAATAATCCACCTGAGCCTACGGACAGCGAAGAATGTCCTCAGCGGCAAAGCATTTATCGTAGGGAATTAGCTCGTCTAATTCCGCTCTGTTATATGCCCTGCGACATCATCCCCCATTAGCCCATGGAAGTCAAGGTGTAGGGAATTAGCTCGTCTAATTCCGCTCTGCGATATGCCCTGCGACATCATCCCCGTTTTATGGTTTTGGGGTCTTGCGATACATCTGAAAAATGCACAGCCTCCATGCGATGTGCATAGAGGCTGTGGTGTCAGATTTCGGGCGATGTCTTGCCGAATGGATTACTTCAGTACGACTTTCTTTCCCTGATGGATGTAGATACCCTTTTGTGGTTTGCCCGACATTTCACGTCCGTCGAGCGTGTAATAATTCGCGGGGTTGTAATTGGGAATCTCGCTCACAGACTTAATATAGGTGGACGTTCCATTGTTGGCTCCCAACTCAATTACATCTGAGATGTCGGTGACGTTCTCAATGTTGTCTTCTATGTCGTTGATGATGTCATCACTGACAGAGTCGTTGATCATTGTTTCCATCTCAAGAATAGTCCTGAGAACATAGACATACGCGGCATAATCAATATGGTTGCCCCATTCGTTGAAATCAGTTGTCACGTCACAGCCCTTCTTTTCCAAGTAGTTGGCCATTTCCAGTCCGACGAAGTATTGCATATACAAATCACCCTTGCTGTGGAAAATGAAATATTTTGTCTTGGTGTCTGGCTGCCAGTCGCACCAGGGACCGCAGAGCGAGTTGTCGCGGAACTTAGTATAGATGGTCCTGCCCAATCCCTGGGTGTAGTCGCACATCACAGGGGTGACAATCTCGTCAATGTTGGCTTCAAGGCCGATTTTCTCGTTAATTTCCCAAGTGTTGAAGTCTTTCGACAGTATCCACTCCTGGACGTGGTCGCCAAGTGGGGGAAGGAATGCGTCCTTGTAATCTATAGGCAGATTGTAGGTCTCCTTATATGCCACCATCATGAGAGGCAAGGCGCATTTATAACCGGTGAAGTTGGTCTTCACGTAGTTCTCATAGACTGTGGTGATGTCGAATGGAGAACCACCTGCTGCGGTGAGAGTAAAGAAGATGTCCGGGCGCTTCTCACTGATGTATTTCTGAACAGCCATGGCGGAGAATCCTCCCGATGAATAGCCGATGTTGAATGTTGGCAGACCTTCAATTTCATATTCCATCTGCTCAAGGATTTGCATGGCGGCATCCCAGGCATCGACAGTTTCCACTGCTGTAATCTCCGGACAGCAATATGCCTGTGGCTTGTCCTCGGTCAATGTCCAGCCATACAGGTCGGCAGAAATAGCGATGAGGTTTTGGTATTTGTTCATGTAGAATGCAATGTCATCAATTTCATTCTGCGAAGTGCGCTCACCATGCTTGGCGGTGGTGAACTCATTGTAGAGCATCAAGCCACGGGGGGATGCCTCTTTGTTGTAGACAGCGGGATTCATAGAGATGACACCCGTCAGACGCACTGGAGTTTTCATGTCAGGCCCCAGACTGGTGTACTCATAGATAATTTGTTCGAACTGCAAGTTGAACGCATCGTCGTAAAGGTTCTGCAAAGCATGACAATGGCGGTGGCTCACAACTTGCACGTCGAGCTCATAACCTAATGGCTCTTCTGCAAACGACCCTGTAACGAAGGCCAGACAAAGCGAAATGCTAATCAAGAATTTTTTCATAATCTTTAATGTTTGTTATTGTTATTGTTCTTGTTCTTTTCCTGTCTATTGTGGGGGCTGATAGGAGATTGCGTTATAACGAGATTCCGACTTTTCGAGATTTCGTTATAACGCGATTATGCCATGAGCCAATCCTACAAACTATCCCAGTCTGGGTCTTCGTCGTCGTCTTCATCCCAGAGTTGGCTTTCAACAGACCTGGCAGAGCCATGGCAAACATCTGAAATAATCTTTTTTTTATCATAATAAAAGAAGAATTGATAGTTTAGTCATGACTTTCTTAGATGCCATATAGTGGCTTGTCCTTCATTACACGACCGACGGGGAGTAAGTTCCTCTTGCTCGTTTTTCCCCAATTGGGTCTTCAGAGGCAAATCAAACAAGTCGCACATTTTATCTTGAATGCGACGACTCGTTATCAAATTACAAAAATACAATTTATTTCTAAAATAAAGCAAAAAAATCAATATTTTAACATAAATGTGTTTGTCTGCAATTCTTTGTACGATAGATTGTTGGGGGTGGGTTGCTGCTTGCCCGCAGTAGAAAAGAATGTTCCCTGCGGCAAAGCATCTGTCGTAGGGAATTATCTCGTCTAATTCCGCACATAGCAAATGGCAGTGAGTAGAGACGTCTCATCGAGGCGTCTCCCGCATTATGAATGCCATACATCCACCCGTGAGATGTCCCGATGAGCGCAATCCAAACCCCGAAGGGGTGGCCAGACCACAGGCAGGCGGTGGAGCGAAGCGGACCCCTGTCTCCAGTTTGGAGTTTGGAATTTGAAGTGTGGAGTCTCTCAACCCCGAAGGGGTGGCCAGACCACAGGCAGGCGGTGGAGCGAAGCGGAACCCCTGCTAAAGATTGCCCCACAACTTAAGCCCTGAAGGGGCGACAGACGTTCGCCAAATGTGCTCTGTCACCCTTTCAGGGTTTGGGGGTTGTGGTGTTGCCAAAAGTGCAGGGGTTCCGTGCTGTGCACTCCACCGCCTGCCTATGGTCTGATCAGCCTTTCAGGCTTTAAGAATGAATCATCTCGTCTAATTCCGCACACAGCAAATGGCCGTGAGTAGAGACGTCTCATCGAGGCGTCTCCCGCATGATGAATGCCATGCACCCACCCATGAGAAGTCCCGATGAGCGCAGTCCAAACCCTGAAAGGGCGGCAAGACCACAGGCAGGCGGTGGAGCGAAGCGGAACCCCTGCTAAAGATTGACACACATCATAAGCCCTGAAGGGGCGACAGAGCGACTCAGCCACCCCTTTCTTTCATTTGACTCACCTATATGCTGGGCTTGGAAAAAAATATAGCGAAAAAACCATATTCTCATGGAAATATTTTCGACTTTTCACAAAAAATGAAAAACTTTCATTATCTTTGCACATGAAATCACTGTATTGGAAAATATAAACAGAACAAATATAGTTCTTGCAGTGAAAACGAAGACAAACAAGCGGTTGGTTGCGCTAAACACAGAGGCCATTGATGCCGGAGCATATCCAGAACTGTAATTTGGCTACATGGTTTAACACAACCACAACGCTGGAAATTGGGAATAAAAACCCTTTCTCTCGGTCTCCATTCCAGAAGACAACTGAAATGATGATAATTACTTTATCCTACCTGATAATTTACAAACGAAAAATCTGACAAACTGACCAATTCTCATAATAAAAACCCCAAACTCCACCTTTTTCCCATTTTTTCCACAAATAATGGACAAATTGGATACATTTTTTCGCAAAGCCATGCATTGAAAACATTTACCTTTGCAAAAAAGAAAAAAATATACCTGAAACCTGAATAAAAACCATCAAATTACAAGTTTAACATGAAAGTGGGAAAGCGTATAAAAGAAGAACTGAAACGCCAAGGAAGAACGGCAAGATGGCTCGCTGAACAAATTCCATGTGAACGTACGAATGTCTATAAGATTTTCAAAAGACCTGACATTGACACTGACTTGCTTCAAAGAATCTGCGTGATATTGCAATATGATTTTTTCAGGGATTTGTCGGAAGAAACCTTTGGGCAGGAACCGCCTGTCCCTGAACCAGAAGAAGGAGAAAGCATCTAATCCAGCAATCCCCCATGCCTGTCTGAAGCGTGGGGGATTGTTGGATTTGCAGATGACACGGCTCAACTCCTATAGGTCCGTAGAAAAATTGAGTTGCAGCGTGTTTAAGTATCGGAAGTAATTTGGAAAATTCACATTTTATACTTATCTTTGCCATGTCATTCAATTTTTGAAACAGGTGAACCACGGAGACAGGACAGATGACTTTTCTTGTTTCATTTCATCGTCGCCGTAGTCTTTTTCCGAGGTTTCATGCCAGACAAATGTGACAAGACTTATGGGCAATAGTTCGTCGTTTTTTTCTGATGCACAACTTTCCTTCCCAGATGCAGAGTTGTTGCAAGTCGGTGGCACTACATGTGAGTGCTACCGCGTTAAACTCTACGGAAAGTTGCACTTCCTGAAACGGCTGAAGCCGGAATTGCGCACCAATCCCCAATATGTGGCCGCCCTGCAGAAGGAGTTTGATCTGGGCTATCCACTCGAGCATCCCCATCTGGTTCGCTATTTGTCCAAGACCGCCGACAGCATTCTGATGGACTATGTTGACGGCGAGACACTGGATAAGTTCATCGACCATCACCCCGACTTTTTCAAGAAGAAAGAGAATGCCGATAGGATCGTCTTGCAGTTGCTGGATGTTGTCGGTTATCTTCATCAACAACAGATCATCCATCTCGACCTCAAACCGTCCAACATCATCATCACCCGCATTGGCCACGATGTGAAACTCATCGACCTTGGCTTTTCCTACTCCGACTCCTATACCGACACAATGGGCTACACTGCCAAGTATGCTGCACCTGAAATGCTTGATGGCTCCACTGTTCCTGATGTCCAAACCGATATCTATGCCATCGGCAAAATCCTCCAGCAACTGCCTTGTGCGAAAAGGTATGCGAAGGTCATCAGGCGATGCATGGATGATGACCCGACCATGCGCTACTCTTCCGTGTCAGAGATTGAGCAGCAGATGAAGGGCAGGCGTATGCCCCTGTGGGCTTGGCTTTTGGCGTTTCTCGTTTTGGCCGTTTCTCTTTCCGCTTTCTTCTTATATCAACAAAAGAGTTCTGAGGCGGTATCAGGTCTGTCTCGCCCGCAGGCAGCGTCACAGTCCGATGTGCGAATAGGGGAGGAGGGCGATATGGTTACTGAGACAGATGGCAAGCAACAAGCAATCGTGGAGGAGCCTGTTCCCACACCCGAAGCCACCCCGCTGGATAATCAACCAACGGAGGATACAAAGAAGAAACCGGAAGGCGAGCACCTCGACATTTCCACTCTTCGGAAAGAGTTCCATTCACTTTGTATGCCCTTGTACAAAGAAGAGTTGGCGGCTTACCGCGACTCCTCGTATGAGTCGGTAGGCTTTTTCCGCTTCAATGATGTTTCCTGTCGGTTTAGAGACAAGATGAATCTTATCAGTTACGACCTTTGGGAAACCCGTTATAAGAATTCCGATAAAATCACCGAAAAGGATTTCTACGTTGAGTGCTCAAATATCATTATGGAATACATCAACAATGTTTACGATGATATGCTGCGCAACGACCAAAAAAAATGACATGGTGACAGCGTGGCCCATTAAAAAAAACAGCAAGTCATGAGCATCGTCAAGTACATCGCAGACGAGAGTCATTACAAGGAAGTCTTGTCGCTGGTTGGCAAGGCTAAACGGACGGTGTGGATAGGAACGGCGGACATCAAGGACCTGTATTTCGATAACAAGCCGTTCCTCACCTTGATAGCCTCTCTGCTCAAAAAGGGTGTGGAGGTCAGGTTGATTCATGCCAAAGAACCAGGGACTGCATGGAGAGAAGAGCACGAAAAACACCCAATCCTCTACGACGGTATGGAGCGAGTGCTATGCCCGAGGGTTCATTTCAAACTCATCATCATCGACAGTTCCGTCGCATATATTGGCTCCGCTAACCTGACTGGTGCGGGAATGGGCGTAAAGTCGCCACGGAAAAGAAACTTCGAGGCAGGAATCCTGACCGATGACTCCGAATTGCTTGATGCTGCCATCAATCAGTTCGACCATGTCTGGATGGGCAAGTTCTGCAAGGAGTGTGGCAGAAGAGCCTATTGTTCAGACCCGATAAAATGATTAGGACAAGTATAGGCTTGGTCACATTGTCCCACTTGTTTCCCACTGGTCTTCAGTCGGTGCAGCAAGTCGGTGATACCCTCGTAGGGGCATTTTTGATTATGCTGAATTAAGAAAAAGCGCTGCGAAATCGGTCCCCATTAGCCCATGGAAGAAGGTGTAGGGAATTAGCTCGTCTAATTCCGATTTGTAGATGTCAAAGAAAGTTATATCGAAAACAAAATATTCATATTCTCATGGAAATATCTGCGACTTCTAACAAATAATGAAAATCTTTCATTATCTTTGCACATCAAATTACAGTATTATGGAGGTGTATCAACTCTTCTCAACTAAAACTTGCCAATCTTTTAAAGATGGCAGATTTATTGGAGGTTGACATCAAAAAATTACTCGTTAGAGAATACAAAAAGTATCTCTTGTTACAGGAATCAAGAAGATAGCATAATTGACAGATGAACATTTTTTCTTTTTTCTCCGGAGCCGGCTTTTTAGATTTGGGATTTGAACTTGAAGGTCATTATCGCATTGTCTTTGTGAATGAATTTCACAAGGCGTTCAACGATGTTTACAGATTTGCACGTCATAATATGAATCTCCCAGAGCCGATATATGGGCATCATGTGGAAAATATTGTTCATTATATAGATGGTGAACATCCTGAAATGATGCAAAATCTGATGAACCTTGTGAACGAATCAAAGAAACATGAACTGACCGGTTTTATTGGTGGTCCTCCATGTCCAGATTTTAGTGTTGCAGGGAAAAATAGAGGTAAAGAAGGTGACAATGGAAAATTATCCCAAACTTATGCTGACTTAATCTGCCATGTCCAGCCTGATTTCTTTCTTTTCGAGAATGTGAAGGGGTTATATAGAACAGCAAGACATAGAGATTTTTTTGAACATATGAAAAATCAGTTCAGAAATAATGGGTATTCTCTAACAGAAAGACTTATTAATGCTTTGGAATATGGCGCTCCACAAGATCGTGACAGAATTATTCTTATAGGTTTCAATGAAGATGCAATTAATGCTCTACATTTACCTGTTGAAAATGGGGAATTACAAGAATTCCCATGGTTGCAACATCAGCGATATAACTTAGAAGAAGTTAAAGGTTTGCCTTGGCCAAAGAAAACGCCATATCAAGAAGGTGTACCTACCCATATACCGGAAGGTATTATTGAAGAATTGACTGTTAGTCATTGGTGGAATCTCAATGATGTGGAACATCATCCCAATGAGAACATGTTTTTTCAACCACGTGCAGGAATCAAACGTTTTTCAACAAAAGATGAAGGGGATGATGAGAAGAAGTGTTATAAAAGGTTGCACAGATGGAGATATTCACCTACAGCTGCCTACGGAAATAATGAAGTACATATTCACCCATACCTTCCAAGGAGGATATCTGTTGCCGAAGCACTAGCTATTCAAACTTTACCTCCAAACTTCATCCTACCTCCTAACATTACGTTAACGGATGCTTTTAAAACAATAGGCAATGGTGTTCCTTATGTAGCCGCACATGGTGTGGCGGAATCAATTTACGACTACATTCACCAAAACTAAGATTATATTATGGAAGTTAAACATTTGATAGAATTATTATCAGAGTTAACCCCTAACTCCCAGTGTAAATATGTCCGAAGTGACGAAACATGCATATTTGTGAGGATAGATGAGACAGAACAACGTCTATACACAAAAACGCCTAAAAATGAGGACTTTTCGTTTGCTTCATCTTACTTGATTTCACTTGCGGAAAGCATAGTAGAAAACGAACCTTTTAGCGTAAGTCAATTGTTGAATAATAAGGGGTCGAATAGAGCAGTCATAGATAGTATCATAGCGCATACAAGTGAAATCTATTGGCTTAAGAAGGATAGATCGAAATTTACTGTTTGGATACCATCTCATCCCCATAAAGCGGGAGAATTATGTGAATGGACAGATTTGGAAGGCCTATCTTTATTAAAAAAACAGAGCGAAGGTAATTCTGCTCATCGAAGCTCATCTGATAGTGGTTATCCTCATCAGCAAATATTCTATGGCGCCCCTGGTACCGGTAAGTCACACACGATTAAACGTTTGGTTGATGACCAAGGGAAGGCATGTTTCCGTACTACATTCCATCCTGACAGTGATTATTCAACTTTTGTTGGGGCATATAAGCCTTCGATGGATAAAGGGGGAAAACGTCTCCGAATGAATTTGTCATTGGAAGATATTGCCAAAGAACTTGGCATTTATTACAATGATAGTAAATTAGGAAAAATTGGCGGTATACAGAAATTCTGTTTGGACTATTATAAATACATTGATGGAGAATACATGAGTATCAATGTAAACAAATTATTAGAATTAGCGGGTGTTCCTGAAACTTATAATGTTGAAATAAACAAATACCTGAAATTCTGCATGCTTTTACCCAAACAGGACGAAGGCAAAATTATCTATTCTTTTGTTCCTCAGGCTTTTACTAAGGCATATGTGGCTGCATGGAAAACCGAAGAAGATGTTTATCTTGTCATTGAAGAAATCAACCGTGGAAATTGCGCCCAGATTTTTGGAGATCTTTTCCAACTGCTTGACCGAAAGAATGGAGTTTCGGAATACCCTATAGATGCTGATGCTGATTTGGCAAACTACATCGAGGAGAAGCTTGAAGACAGTCCTCGTACAGATACCCCTATTGACGTAAGGTCAGGAGAGAAATTGATGCTACCATCCAACTTTTATATCTGGGCGACTATGAACACTAGTGACCAGTCTCTCTTCCCCATCGATTCTGCTTTCAAGCGTCGTTGGGATTGGGTTTATATTCCCATCAAGCCTCATGAGGAGGAATATTATAAGATAGAAATAGGAAATGCAAAATATGACTGGTGGGGTTTCTTGGAGAAAATCAACCAGGTAATCGATGACACAACGAGTTCCGAGGATAAGAAATTAGGATATTTCTTTGTAAAGACAGAAGACAGGATTGTAAGAGCAGACAAATTTGTAAGCAAAGTGTTGTTCTATCTATGGAATGACGTTTTCAAGAACTATGGTTTTGACAATCCAATTTTTAGCAAAGGAGAGAACAAGAAATTCACTTTTTCTGATTTCTTCAAAAAGGATGGTAGCCCGGACACCGATATGGTGAATATGTTCCTTAGAAAATTGGATGAGACAATTGATAAGGAAAACTCTTTCGAAAGGATTCAAGACATTAGTGACGCTCCATCATCATTGTTAGTAAAATATAATGGTGAAATCGTTGAAGGTACTTCTGCCCGAAATAAATACATAGAAATTATTAAACGTGTAATCATTGAAAAAGGGGGAGAACAAGTTGCTAATTGCTTAGGGTCAGAATTGACACGTACTCCACCAGAAGGTTCAACACGGATGTACAAACCTATCGGAGATTCCGGGTGGTATCTAGCTACCAACAATGGTATTGATGCAATGAAGAAGAATATCAATAAGATTAAAGAATTGTTACAAGTTGACATAGTAACTGAATAGAAAAAGGGCAAATGAGAATTCTAATAGAAGAACATCCGTACCCTGCAACCGATGAGATTCTAAAGGTAGTAAGTGAACTAGGCCCGACAATAGGGGTCAAGGGTACGGTGAGCGTAGGCTATGTTGGGTATTATTATAATACCAACATACATGACTGCGTGTTCATTCTGCCTAAGGTGCTACTCGATGAAAACGGATTGGCATTTCAAAAACATCTTCCAGAGGACATTGTTCACCTAGAAAAGAAAGACAACCCATTGGATGATAATGAGCGACGTTTTATATATGAGCTATCCGTATGGATTTACCGTGCCATCTGCGTATTCAAGGAGCGAAATAAGGAGAGCAAAATTGTCTTGCATGAACGTGTGGCACAAATTGGGCGTGGTCAGCGAAGACTAAGCAATACTTTTTTGGACATCTTACTATCTTTGATACAGTTCAATCAAGACAATCAGGACTTTTTCTTCTTTACCATCAAGAACCTGCATAGTGGCCATAATAAAATCAACTGGACAAAGACCATTGCTCATTCCCAAGCCTATATACAAGGGAACCAACCTATTTATCTTAGCCCCATAAATAAGCGGCGACAAGTGAATTTTGATGAAGAGTTGATGGTCATCTTTTTTTCCATCTTGAACTATATCCATAAAGAGTATGGCTTTCCGTTCGATACGGAATGTCACTACGAGCTGATTAATGACCATCAGTTTAAGAGTTTTCTGAAGGGGATGGGAAAAGCCCGATTGCAGCAGATAAAATACAAATATTTCTCTGACAAGGCTTTGGAGTTATGGCAACTGTGCTTTGCTTTTTTTGACGAAGCACGCCAAATTGAAGTCAACATCAAACAGAAAGAGTATCTTCTTGTTAAGAGTTTTGAGATTGTCTTCGAAGACATCATTGACGAACTCATTGGTAGCAGACAGAACGAAATTCCCAAAGAATTGCAGGAACAGCCAGATGGGAAACAAGTTGACCACATGTACCGTTATAGGTCATTGACAGAATCAAGTACCGATAAAATTTATTACATCGGTGATTCAAAATATTACAAGAGTGATACGCTAATTGGCAGGGAAGCGCTGTACAAGCAATTCACTTATGCACGAAATGTGGTGCAGTGGAATCTTGACCTATTTCTTGATGGAAATAGGAAAGACGAACAGGAGAAAGAAAAAAGCAAGGGTACAGGAAAACTCCGGGACGAAGAAACCGAGGGGTACAATATCATACCCAACTTCTTCATTTCAGCCCAGCAGCGAGATTTGCAGATGCACAGTGAAATCACGTGGGTTGACAAGGAAAACAAGGATTTTACTTCACGACAGTTCCAAAATCGATTATTTGACCGTGACACGTTGTTGGTTTGTCACTATAATGTTAATTTCCTTTATGTGGTTTCCTTATATGGCCGCAAAAATGAGGGTATGAAAGCCGTATGGCGTGAAAAAGTCAGAGATCAGTTCCGAAGGGAAATACAAGCTATGCTTGATTATCATTTCCAATTCCATGTAATGACACCTCGTGAGCACATAGACGGGCAAGAAGTGATGCAACAGCATTTCAAGGAATTGCTGGGCAAAGTATTCCAGCCTTACTCCAATGGCACTAATGGTCAGCGGTTCTATTCTTTGGCATTGGAAAAGCCAGAAACCATCAAAGATTCGAACTTGAGAAAAGTAGTTGAAGAGGACAATAAGAGAGTAAAAGATTTGTTGGAGCCGTATTTTGAAATTTTGGAATGCAAACTTGGGCAAGACAGGCGAGAGGAACTTAAGACACCACCACCAGATGGGACAATATATGCGAATGTAGAGGATTTGGTATTACTTGTCACTAAATTAGGACAGCAATTTGACGATACCATTCAGCTTTTGGAAAATACTGGTATGATTGGTGTTGCGTTGCAAATGGATGGAGCCGTCCTTCAATTAGTCGAAGGCTTCACTAAAGCACGATACTTGATTATACATAACAAGGGTGCAAAATATAAAGTATATGGCTTTGACGGAAAGGGGCCGAAACTGATTCCTGCACATGGTGCACCACCTATGGCCGTGACAAAGAAAGACGAAGACCTATATCTGGTATATAATGTTGACCTTCGGTTACAGTTCTATCTTGGCGAATTAGACCTAAGTCTTATTGCCAAGGGAGGTGACAGTTATTCGCCACAATTAATGCCGTTATCGAAATTGTTAAAAAACGAAATGGTTTTTCTAGATTGATAAATATAGCTCGTACATCCCTCATATGTTCAAACCACGGAATAAATAGTTATAGCACAAGAGTCTTGTTGGCTTTTTAGTTTTTAGGAATATTGTCATCATGGGTGCCTACTAAAATGAAGTTGGGTTGATTCTTGAGTTGTTTTGCAAAAACTTCATATGAATATTCTCTCTCCCTTCAGAAAATGTCGCTGGGTGAGGATACCAGTACGGAGGCACCGTGGGCGAGGAGGAAATCCCGGTCGCGAAATCCCCAGAGCACACTGAAACAAGGCATGCCGCAATTGTGCGCTGTCTGTATGTCCACATCGCTGTCGCCGATATAGACAGCCTGCGCCGTGGTGATACCGAGCCGCCGCAGCGCCTCCTCCACCGTGTCGGGAGCGGGCTTTTTGCGGATGCGCTCGCTCTCGCCGATGGCCACATCCACCAACGGCCCGAAGAAATGGTCGCAGAGTTCCTGCGTGGCCGCCTGGAATTTGTTGCTCACCACCGCCACTTGCTTTCCACTGGCCTTCAGCCGGCGCAGCAAGTCGATGATGCCCTCGTAAGGGGCCGTGGTGTCCATGCTGTGATGCAGGTAATGTGTGCGAAATACCGCCAGCGCCTCTTCAGTGTGCTCCTGGTCTGTGCCCTCGGGCACCGCCCGTTCCATGAGCCGGCGCACACCATTCCCCACAAAGCGGCGCACTTCGTCGACGGTGCGTGTGGGCATCCCACACGCCGAGAGCGCATGGTTGGTGCTGGAGGCCAGGTCTTGCAACGTGTCGAGCAGCGTGCCGTCAAGGTCGAATATATAGGCGTCGTATTCTTTCATCGCTTGCTCCTTGTAATCATTGTACGCAGTTTGTGATTGTACTTGTTGGCTTCCATCAGGCGCTCTATCTCACATGGCATACGGTATCGCCATTGGTTGTAGGGGTCGTAGGGTGAGTTGACGCGCTCGTCTTCCACATTGCGGCCACGTAGTTCGGTGTCCATCGAAAGCCAGTCTTGCAGCGTGAGCAGGCAAAGCATGGAGGGACAATAGGCGTGACGGGCCACAATCTCCTCTGCCAGATGGGCGGGCAATTGTCGCGGTGCGCGCCCGATATGCTGGAGCATCGTGGCGTAGTACCGCTGTGCACGGCCAATGTTCTCTTCCCACCACAGCCGCAGCGGTGCCATGTCGTGTGTCGAGATGGTGCAGACACTACGGTAGGGATTGGCCTCCAGATGTCCGAACTCCATGCCGAATGACTTGGGCAGGCTTTGTATCTCGAGGGTCAGGATGCGCAGATAGTCGAGCACATCGGCCACACAGCCAGGCAACTGTCCCAGGTCTTCGGCGCAGAGCAGCATACGCTGTTCCGACAGCATCTCGCCCAGCAGCCGTGTGGCTCTCTCGCCCCAGAAACCGTTGTGCCGCTCATAGAAATAGTTGTTGTAGAGTCGCATGAAAGCGTCTTTCTCCTCGGCCGACAGCACTTCGTAGACGGGCTCGTTGTACACCATGTAGCGGGGGTGGTACATGCCGGGGTGATGCGGGTCTTCCAGGAAAAGCACATTGGCGATGAGCCGGTAGAGGCCGTCGCGAATCCACAGACTGTTCTCGTCATTCTTTGCGCCAAAGGCATTCCGCACTTTCACTTGCGAGTCGTATCCATCCCGCAGGGCATAGAGAGCGTAGGACCGCTTGTCGAGGAAATGCTCGCGCACATACTGGGCGTGAATGCCGAAAATGCGGTCGATAATCCGGTCGTTGATGTAGGGACGGGTATATAGGTCGTGGTGGAAGGTCAAGCCATAGCGCCCGATTTCCTCTTCGCTGAGTGGCAAGGCGGGTGAATAGTGCCCCATGTTGGCCAGCACGGCATTGGCGGGTATTTCCCAGATGCGGAAATAGCCCACGGTGTGGTCGATGCGTAGGGCATCGAAATAATGCGACATCCTCCCAAGCCGCCGGCGGAACCAGGCCATGATTCCATGTCGTGGCGATGTCTCACTTTGCTCGTCATCCCAGCGATAGGGAGGAAAACCCCAGTTTTGCCCCACATAGGAGTCCTGGTCGGGTGGTGTGCCGATTTGTGCGTCGAGGTCGAAGTATTCAGGATGCACCCACGTCTCCACACTGTCGCGATAGACACCGATGGGCAGGTCGCCCATGAGCGCCACCCCTTGTCGGTGGGCTTCCTGGGCAGCCTCTTCCAACTGGCGGTGGAGGTGGTACTGCACATAGCAAATCTTTTGGCAGGCATGGGCGTTTGTACGCAGCAGTTCGCTTGTCTTGCCTTCGTCGTAGACGGCGTATTCCTGCCAGTCGGTGTAGCGGGCAGTGTGGTATTGGTCGCGGAGGATGCAGAATGCGGCGTAGGGATACAGCCATGCCTTGTTTTCCTCGACAAAGTGCAGGAAAGGCTCTGTCTGCAAGGTCTTCTCACCCTGTGATGCGAAAATCTCATCCACGTAGGCAGCCTTCACTCGGTCCACAGCCAGATAGTCGCTGTATTCCATGGCGTTGAGTTCGCGCTGCTGACGACGGTAGGAGCGCATGCGTTCATCGTCGAGAGTGCCTAGGGCTTCCAGGTCGAGATAATGGGGGTGCAGGGCATGCACGGAGATGGCGTTGTAAGGATGGGAGTCGGTCCACGAGTGAGTGGAGGTGGTGTCGTAGACGGGCAGCAACTGCAGCACTTTCATCCCCACCGAGCCACACCAAGTCGCCATCCGGCGTAGGTCGCCGAAGTCTCCCACGCCAAAGGAATGGTGCGACCGCAATGAGAAGACAGGAATGGCCACGCCCGCGGCTCGCCAGGTGGACTCTGCCACACGCAGGTTCTCGCGATAGAGCACCAGCACCTGACCGTCGGCAACCGAGTCGACCATCGTGGTGCGGTTGTCGCCCTCTTCCCAGGTCTTCAGTTGGTGGGTTTTCTCATCCACCACTACGTATTTGTATTCCAGGGGCAGCGACACACCCTCGATGTTGGCCGAGAGTATCCAGTCGCCGTCTCCGATGGGGGTCATCCTGAGAAAGCGGGAGGGACTCCAACTGCCCAGCGATGGATGACTGCCACAAATGGCTACCGCCTCGCCGTCTTTTAGTTGGGGTGCCGACACACGGAACACCACGGTGCGCCGGAACAGTGGCAGGCGCTGCGGCACAACCTCTGTGTGCCGCGCCTGACTTGTGGTCACGTGAAAGGCTTCGGAATAAAGATGTGACTGCAGGGGGGCATCGCGCCAGAAATCCAGAAAGAAATAGTCGCGAGTGCTGTCAAAGGCATACAGGCGGGGTACCTGGCACCATTCACGCCGTAGCAGGTGCCCTTCGCCGTCAAGCAACTGATAGTGGTATTCCACGGAGACAATGGGGCGTTGACGGGATTCCATGACTGAGGTTTCCAATGTCCAGGTCTCACCGTCGTCGGTCTGCATCGGAAGCAGGTAATTGCGCGCACGTCCGTCGTCGCTGCGGTAACTCACTGCCACATGGAGCGATTGACCCCATTGTGTGCTATAATGGATGGAGAATTTCAGTTTCATAACGACAAAAATACAACTTTTCTTTCGCACTGGCAAAAGAAAGTGGAGTTTTTCAGCCGATAAGTTTTTATTTCGTTTCTTTGCCCATCATTTGCAGTGATGCTGGTGATTTTGTATTTCCCCAAAAAGGCAATTTCCAGAGCCTTTGGGGTATCATTTCCTCTTCACCCCTCTTACGGGGTCTGCCTCCATGGGATGGTCGGGCCACGAATGCTTCGGATAACGTCGGCGTAACTCTTTGCGCACCTCGAAATAGGTGGACTGCCAAAAACTGTGCAGGTCGGTGGTGAGTTGTACAGGTTTGAAGCCGGGCGACAACAGTTCCATCAATACGGGTGAGCCATCCACCAGTGGAGTGTCAAGCAGGCCAAAGCACTCTTGCAAGCGTACTCGTAAGACTGGCTCTTCGGCGCCAATACGGTAGTCGAGCCGGATACGGCTCCCCGTGGGGACAACGATATGAGTAGGGGCCAACTGCTCCACCACATTCTGTTGCTCATAGGTGAGCCGGCTCCAGATAACCTCGCAGAGGTCTGTTTTCTTCAGTTCACTCGTCGTTGTGGCTTTGCCGATGAAGAGAGGTCCCCATTCTACGGCGCTCCTGCAAATTGTCTCAGTGTCAACCGATGGAAGTGACAGTTCCGGATGACGGGTGGCAACAAAAGCGATTCTCCGCTGCATATTCTGCACCTTGTCGGAGAAATCCAGAATCGACGGGCCGTCTTTGGCAATCGCCTCACAAATAACCTGTTGTATCTTCTCGCGGTCGCAATTTGCCAATGGTTTTGATGCCAGCAGAATGTTGCCGATGCGGGTCTCTCTTCTGGCAACCACAGTTCCCCCCTTGCCATCCCAAAAGATATTGTCGCGCTCATAGGCATATTCCTTCAAATCGGCCGGGTCGACGACACTGGCCAGAAACACTTTCCCCACGCCACCTGCTTTCTGATGCATCGAGGCGATAGAAAGCCATTCCTCACCGGCCATGGCATCCGATGCGTCCACCGCTACCAGTTCGCCACCCGGCAACTGAAACACACCGTGCCTCTCTTTCCACGCCTTGCCGATGCGCTCAGGATAGGCCGATGCAAGTAGGGCACCCGCCTCGTAGGGGTCGACGGAGGCATTGTCCACCTTGGCGTGTATCATGTCGGCATATTGACGGGCGATTCTCGCCATACGCCCCCATTTGCCGAATTTCCCGCTTCTGCGTTCCCGGCGGAGGGCATCCAGCCGGCGGTCTATGGCGATGTCGCCCTCTCCGGCCATAGGGTCTTTCTCCTCTATCAGCGCGGCAATGTCGGCGGCAAGGGCTTTCCGCTCCTTCGTGCCGGCCATCAGCAGCATGCGGGCGATACGTGGATGGCAAGGCAGTTTCGAGAGTCTGCGCCCCCATTCCGTCACCCTGCCTGCCTCGTCTGTCGCGCCAAGCGATGTCAGCAGTCTGCGGGCATGGGCGACAGCCGACTTCACCGGAGGGGTCAGCCATGGCAGCCGCTCCACGTCGTGCTCGCCCCAGATAGCGGCATCGAGCACCAGCGAACATAGGTCGGCCTCCAGAATTTCCGGCATCCGCACGGTGGCCATGCGCGACTCCGTGGCAACTGTCCACAACCTATAGCACACGCCAGGAGCCACACGCCCTGCGCGTCCGGTGCGCTGCGTCGCCATGTCCAATGAAATCCGCACCGTTTCCAAGTGGTTCAGTCCGCTGCGTGCGTCAAACACCATCTTCCGGCAGAGTCCGCTGTCGACAACCACACGCACCCCCTCGACTGTCAAAGAGGTCTCGGCGATAGGTGTCGCCAGCACCACTTTGCGTTCGCCAGCCGGGGTCGGCGCTATGGCCTTGGCCTGCTCGTCGTTGGAGAGCATACCGTATAGGGTGAAAATCTTTGTCTCGCCAAGTCCGCCTTTCGAGAGCAGTTCCTCCACTCGCCGTATCTCCCCCTCGCCAGGAAGGAAAGCCAGGATGTCGCCCTCGTGTGAACGATGGGCCTGCAGGATGGTTCTGGCCACCATCTGCGATACGTTGAACACATCGGCATCCTCATCAGTGTGGATGACCTCTACGGGAAACATCCTCCCCTCGCTCGTCAGCACCCGACAGTGCAATGCGTCTGTCAGGGCATCCGTGTCAATCGTTGCCGACATCACCACCAGCCGAAGGTCCTCTCTCAGAACGTCCTGGCACTGCCTCACCAGCGCAAACGCCTCGTCGGTGTTCAGACTGCGCTCATGAAACTCGTCGAAGACAACCACCGCCACATCTTCCAATGCCGGGTCATCCAAGAGCATTCGCGTGAACACCCCTTCTGTCACCACCTCAATGCGTGTCTTTGGTGACACCTTGCTCTCAAAACGGATGCGGTAACCCACGGTGTCGCCAACCGACTCGCCAAGAAACCATGCCATACGTGAGGCGATTTGTCGTGCTGCCACGCGTCTTGGCTCCAGCACAACTATCTTGCCGGCGCCTTCCTGCAGCCCTTCCAGAATGGTCAGTGGCAGCACCGTCGACTTTCCTGCACCGGGTGCAGCCGTCACGATAGCAGCCGTCTCCTCCCGCAAGGTCTCGTTCAGCGGTTTCACCAGCGCTGCCACAGGCAGGGTCTCCAACGCTCTTTGTAGTCGTCCGGTCAATTCTGTCATACCATCATCGCTCTACGTCAATCACCATTCCTTTCGCTTCTCCTGTCTCGCGGACAGTGCCACAGCAGAAGGCATGCAGTCGTTCGCCCATGGCCTTTTTCATGATGGTGTATGCTATGTCACCCGTGCAATGGCTGGTGTGGAACACGGTCTGGGGATAGTTGTCTGTCAACCGCTGGGCAAGACCGGCCAATTCGCTTCTCGACTCATGATGGTCAAGCAGGTGGAATCCCCCCACGACACTACCGACAGGCCAGGGGCAAGCAGCCAGGATATTCTCCAGACCATTATGGGCGCAGCCCGTGAAAAGCAGTCCGCAGGTATAGAGAGCCAACTCATGACGGAAATCATCTGGCTTGTAATTCCCCTCCGCATCCTTGACGTACAGATGCCGGTTGCCCTTGGGCATGGGATGAGTCTGTGGAATATGTGCCATGACCTGTAGGCCTTCAGCAACCTCACAGGTGTGGTCCACCATGATGAACCGCTCCCTTGTCCCCTCCGGCCAGACCGTGGTGATACTGTGCAAGTCGTTTCTCATGGAATAGAACATCCCGCTGACTGCCTCAGGAGAGACGATGACTTTCGCCTTCTTGTTGACTTCCATAAAATGGCGCAGACCTCCGGCATGGTCGCTGTGACCATGGGAGACAAAGACGTAGTCCACCTTCCCGAGGTCGATGCGCATCCGCCTCGCGTTGCGGATGAACACATCACTTGCCCCAGTGTCGAGCAGGATGTTATACCTCTCGGTTTCCAGCAGGATGGACAAGCCGTGCTCCGTCTTAAAGGTAGGGTCCTTGGCGCGGTTGTCTGACAACACAGTCCATTTCATATACATAAATATCTTGCAATTTTTACTCTATTTCTCACCGTTGTGCTACTGCTCAATACCGGGCATCGCACATGAGCACACAAAGATACGGCTTTTCAATCAAAAAACCGTATTTATGCAGATTCTTTTCGTAACTTTGGAAGAATTTTCAGGATTTCTTTGTATAAAGGCAGTTCGGGGAATTGAGAATAATCGGGGTTACGATTTGGAGACCGTTCTCAATTCTTCATTCTGCTATAAATTGCCTTTCA
>Ga0247611_10001041_pt1 | contig 51888 bp, 39 predicted proteins | sample 177DNAGHGhighgp2_FD_192422 | JGI IMG/M metagenome (GOLD analysis project Ga0247611, IMG submission 192422) | Sheep rumen microbial communities from Palmerston North, Manawatu-Wanganui, New Zealand - 1770 DNA GHGhigh gp2 | ecosystem: Host-associated > Mammals > Digestive system > Stomach > Rumen... | reverse complement strand
TGCCTGCTTTGATGTCTTCAAGGATCTGTGCCTTGAAATCATTAAAATCTACTTCTTCTTTCATTGTTACTGTGTGTTACAAAAATATATTCTTATTCTTGTTTGACACAGTTTAATTTACGCTCTCGACTTAACTGAATCAACTCAAACAAAAACTTGTCTTTTCAACTAAATTGCGGAAGAACCAAAAAGGTTGACTCGGATTGAGTCAGACTTCCTTTTGTGTAGGTCTTACCATTCTATGTATCTCACTGAGACACCCCAACCCTCAAATTCCGACAGTTGCAGTTCGCGTTCGTGAGCGAAGTCACCTATAACTGTAAAACCGGAACCAATGTACTTCCTGTCCTTGCGCAGGCTTGTGCCTATTCTCCTGCTTTTCCCATGCTTGCTATCCTGCCATTTTACGGCTTGTTTGATTACCACATCATCACCACTCATTGAAGTAGCTTGAGCCACCTTATCGCGAACATCATCCTTATCAAACTCTATTGTAGAGTCATTCCTTACCAGCCAGCCTATCTCGGGACGTAACGCCTTGGTCTCATTGTCCTGTGAAAGGCCTACAATCCCGGCACGCAGTTCAAGAGCATTGATACCTAAGCAATTACCCGCTCCGTCATCAACATATTGAATAATGGGAACACTGGTCATGAGGGGAATCAGATTATGGTCATACGCAATCTTTTTGGGGCGCGACCAGTTGGCATCAAACGGAATGAACTCAAGGAACCATCCGTCAAATTTGGTGGGTTCACCTGCAGGTGAGCCACATCCGCCGGCTACTTCCAGGAGATGGAAATTCCGGGGACGCCCCTTTATGGCCATATCCCACCAGAAGTCGGCATCAGGCATACCTTCGGATGCGGCAACGAACTGCTCCAATATGGGGTCCAGCCTGTCGGTCCACTCACTAACTCCGAATTCGCCCAATTTGCGTGTCTTTTCACGTAAAAGTTTCCAGTCATCGGGAGTACCCTCAAGCGTAACACTCGGGATACCGCAACCTATCAGAAATTCAACATAATCAAAATAAGGTTTTACGGCATCCATCATTACAATCTGTGATACCATGCGCTCAACCATACCTGTAGTTGAGAAATTGCACGTCATCACCTCCGCCAAATCTCCTTTTGTCTCTTTGCCTATCAGAGAGGCAAACTTCTCAACCTTCTGTTCCGAAGTAGTTTCCGGAGACGTCTGGATAAGCAGCGTTTCCTTGCCTTGATGGCTTACAAGATAGTCCCTGAACTTATCAGGTTCATGATTTACATACTGTGAAAAACCATGGCATATCAATATCCACATGGCATCGGGCGTGAGGATAATGGGTCTGTGATGTGCATAAGCCAGACAAACCATTGAGAAGAAAGGGTTGTCACCGCCATCCACCAATGTCATATCGGCAAAACTTGAACCCAAATAAGAATCCCTTTCAGACCATTCAAGCCAGTTTAGGGCCAAATCCTTACCGTTCATGACAGGCAGAAGATCCTTTGCAATCTTGACATCCTCAACACTGAATGTTACAGATCCGGGAGTTACCGATACAACCAAATCCGATTGTCTTTTATTCTTGGCCGATGAGACCGAAGTTCCCGCCAGCAGGGCCAACGCAAATACCAAAACCATTTTATTCATAACAGCATACATTTGTTTCTGCTGCAAATGTATGCCTCCCCATCATCTCAATCCAAGCAAAAAGCGTTGCAATCCCGTTGCAATTTGCGTTTCCCGGTGACTAAATGAGAAAAAGAGGATGACTTGAAAGCCATCCTCCTAAAAAAGTACTAAGCAGTGCTCAGATTGAAGGGGATAGTAAGCTGTCACCTTCGGTACTATTTCTCGTTAAAGATAAGGTTGAGTCCTTGGCGGGTATAGTAGGGAAAGCGTGTATCACTTGATATGAGAGGAATCCCTAACGTCATTGCTCAGGTATATGAAGATATTGGTATCAAGTAAATATCTCATAACAACAGCATTGGATCTTTAACCCATACTTCTCCAAGATGTTCAACAAATGATTTCATACTCCTGTTTTGTGGTACAATAGTAGCCTTGATGGCTCTCCTCTCTTCAGGGGTCATCTTCTTCCTCTTTTTTGAGGTGTTTTTAGTGGTTTTGGTTTCCATAATATTATAGTTTTATAACTGTTTGTGGCAAAGATAATGAAAAATCTGAAACTTGTTCATGACACAGGGAAACGATACTATTGTGTCTGAGAACGCCAATTCATCAAGAAATCATATGCTACGATGCATGCCTCAGGTACACTGTCCAATATGGCAAGACCACTGATGAACTTGTTAAAGTTGTTGACTACATACAATTTGCCGTTCTGTTCATGAATGACAATGGTCTGGACTCCCAGTTTAATAGTGATATACGTACTGCCTTCGGTGCTTTGTGAAACGGAGGCTTGTGACTCTTTCCTTGTGACGTATGCCAGAAATCGGTCAAAACTATTTGTTACGGGATACAGTTTACCTTTCACCATTAAACGTCCTGTCCATCGGAAAATGACATTTATTATATTATGATAAGCCGATATCAGATCATCAATATCTTGATTCCGACTCCACAAATGTTTGCCCTCATCCCAATACGCAGAGACTTTTGAAAAGAAATACTCACATGCGTCAGCTTCGTTCTCAAACAGTTGAATATCTTTTTTTGACCCTCTCTCATTTATCAGATAAGACTCCCATTGATTTGATGTGTTACTCAACACATAACCCTCAAGAAAACCATATGGAAAATCAAAATCTTTCAGGCAATAGTAGTTCCGCGGAACTCCTATCGAATCAAGTCTCTTCTGTAACTCAATTCTATTCATGACAATTGCAAATCTAATTAAGTTTAGTGGCCATACATTGGAATAGAATGGTTGTGGGGGCGATTTTTTGCAAGTATGGCCGGAAAAACGGGGAAAAAGGGGCTTTTTGATGCCATACTTGCAGGAAATGTGGATTATATGGCTTGTGGTGAGAGGTATGGCCATAAAAAAGAATTGAGAACCGCCCGGATGGCAATTCTCAATTCTCAATTTTCAATTTTCAATTGGAATTACTCAGCCAGGAGCAGTTCCATGATCTGGCAAGCGGCCTTGGCTACGCTGGTGCCGGGGCCGAATATGGCGGCTGCACCTGCCTTGTAGAGGAAGTCATAGTCCTGTGCGGGGATAACGCCGCCCACGATTACCAGGATATCCTCACGGCCCAGTTTCTTGAGTTCCTCAATCACCTGCGGAACCAGAGTCTTGTGACCTGCGGCAAGTGATGAGACGCCAAGTACATGGACATCGTTCTCAACGGCCTCGCGGGCAGACTCGGCAGGAGTCTGGAAGAGCGGACCCATATCAACGTCAAAACCGCAGTCGGCGTAACCGGTGGCTACAACCTTGGCGCCGCGGTCGTGACCGTCCTGACCCATCTTGGCAATCATGATACGGGGCTGACGGCCCTCCTTCTTTGCGAACTCTGCTGTAAGCTGGCAGGCTCTCTCAAAGTCTGCGTCTTTCTTGCTTTCTGATGAATACACGCCTGATATTGTTCTGATTACTGCTTTGTAACGGCCCACGACCTTCTCGCAGGCGTAGGAAATCTCACCCAGTGATGCACGCACCTTGGCGGCCTCGACAGCAAGAGCAAGCAGGTTGCCCTGTCCGGTCTCGACGCACTTGGTGATGGCATCAAGAGCCTTCTGTACATCGGCCTCGTTGCGGTTAGCGCGGAGCTGCTTTAAGCGCTCAATCTGCTGGTTACGTACGGCGGTGTTATCGACCTCAAGGATATCGATGGGATCCTCGTGGTCCAGACGGTACTTGTTGGTACCTACGATGGTCTGAACGCCTGAGTCGATGCGGGCCTGTGTGCGGGCTGCAGCCTCCTCGATACGCATCTTGGGCAGACCGGTCTCGATGGCCTTGGCCATACCGCCTAGCTTCTCAATCTCCTGGATGTGCTCCCATGCCTTGTGAGCAATCTCGTTGGTCAGTGACTCAATGTAGTATGAGCCTGCCCACGGATCGACCTCACGGCATATGTTGGTCTCCTCCTGGATGTAGATCTGGGTGTTACGGGCAATACGTGCACTGAAATCGGTAGGCAGTGCTATGGCCTCGTCCAGAGCGTTGGTGTGCAGAGACTGGGTGTGACCCAGGGCTGCAGCCATAGCCTCGATGCAGGTACGGCCAACGTTGTTGAACGGATCCTGCTCGGTGAGTGACCAACCTGAAGTCTGGCAGTGTGTACGCAGAGCCATTGACTTGGGGTTCTTGGCGCCGAAGCTCTTGGTTATCTTGGCCCAGAGCAGACGGGCTGCACGCATCTTGGCAATCTCCATGAAGTGGTTGGTACCGATGGCCCAGAAGAATGACAGACGCGGTGCGAATGTATCGATGTTCATGCCGGCGTTGATACCTGCACGCAGATATTCCATACCGTCGGCCAGAGTGTAAGCCAACTCGATATCGGCGGTGGCACCTGCCTCCTGCATGTGGTAACCGGAGATTGATATTGAGTTGAACTTGGGCATATTCTGTGATGTATATTCGAATATGTCGGCGATGATCTTCATGGAGAACTTGGGCGGATATATATAGGTGTTACGCACCATGAACTCCTTGAGGATATCGTTCTGGATAGTACCCTGCAACTCCTCGAGTGTGGCACCCTGCTCCAGACCTGATACGATGTAGAAGGCCAGGATGGGGAGAACGGCACCGTTCATTGTCATTGACACTGACATCTTGTTAAGAGGTATGCCATCGAACAGCACCTTCATATCCTCGACCGAACAGATGGATACACCTGCCTTACCTACGTCACCTACCACACGTTCGTGGTCGGCATCGTAGCCGCGGTGGGTGGCAAGGTCAAACGCAACTGACAGACCTTTCTGACCGGCGGCCAGGTTACGGCGGTAGAATGCGTTACTTTCCTCAGCAGTGGAGAATCCGGCATACTGACGGATGGTCCAGGGACGCATCACATACATGGTCGAGTAGGGACCACGCAGGTTGGGGGCGATACCGGCGGCATAGTTCAGATGCTCCATGCCCTCCAGGTCCTCCTTGGTATATACAGGCTTTACCTCAATGTGCTCCGGAGTCTTCCAGATCTCATCGGCACCTGCCTTTGTCTTGCATCCGCAAAGAGCCTCCTTGGGGGCTGCGGACTTGATGTCTATATTCTTGAAATCGGGTTTCATAACTACGGATTATTTGATGTTAAGCTTGCTGTTGAAATCACGGAGAGTCTCAAGTACGTTGCAGCGTACATGGACGTAATTCTCAATACCGGCGGCCTTAAGGTCCTCGATGCAGGCGGGGTTACCGGCAATCACGAAGATTGCGCTGTCACCTACAGCCTTGAATGCGGCGGGACCGTACTCGGCGTACTCGTCGTCGCTTGAGCAGAGCACCACGATATCGGCACCTGCCTTGCGGGCTGCCTCGGCTCCCTCCTCAACTGTCTTGAAACCAAGGTTGTCAATAATCTCGTAGCCTGCGCAGCCAAAGAAGTTACCCGAGAACTGGGCGCGGGCCTGACGCATGGCCAGATTTCCGATGGTGAGCATGAACACCTTGGGACGGCGGCCGCTGGCCTCGGTCTGCAGGCGCAATGCCTCAAACTCTGATGCTATGCGTGATGAGTCAAGGGTTGCGATGGTTGCCTCACCCTCTGCCTTGCAGCAGCAATTGCAGGTCTTGGGGGCACGGCCCTCGGACATCTCCTTGATGTTGGGGAACTGGTTGGTTCCCAAAAGTGACTCCTTACGCTTGGCGGCGTTCTCATGACGGGTGGCGTTGGTGGCGTTTACAGCCTCCTGGACCTTACCGGCCTTTACCATTGCCAGCATGCCGCCCTCATCCTCTATCTGGAGGAACAGCTTCCATGCCTGCTCTGCCAGAGCCTCGGTCAGGTTCTCCACGTAGTATGAACCGCCGGCGGGATCTACAACCTTGTCAAAGTGTGACTCCTCCTTAAGCAGCAGCTGCTGGTTACGTGCCAGACGCTCCGAGAAATCATTGGGGGTCTCATATGCGGCATCGAACGGAGTTACGGTGATTGAGTTGACACCTGCCAGAGCGGCGCTCATGGCCTCGGTCTGTGAACGCAGCAGGTTTACGTAGGGATCAAACAGTGTCTGGTTGTACTTGGTGGTGACTGCGTTGATGAACATCTTGCATGAGCAGCGGCAGATGCCGTCCTCGGGGTTCTTGCCGCAGTGGCACTCGGGCTTGTAGGCTTCGACTATCTTGGCCCACAGCATACGTGCTGCGCGGAACTTGGCAATCTCCATGAAATAGTTGGAGCCGATACCCAGGTTGAACTGGATCTTCTTGGCTACCTTATCGGCGGGAACGCCGGCCTCGGTGAGTGAACGCATGTACTCGTTACCCCAGGCCAGTGCATAACCCAGCTCCTGATAGCAGAACGCGCCGCTGTCAGTAAGCATTGAAGCCTTGACGGTAAGGGCGCGGAACTTCTTGAGAGGCTCAAGTATCTCAATGAGCTTGGCGGCGTCATCAAGACCGCACTCAACACCGTGCCTGAGCATTGAAGCTATCGGGTCATATGCGATTGAACCCTTCAGTGTGCTCAGGTCATAGCCTTTCTTGGTGAAGTAGTCAACCAGAGCCTGAGCCTGTGTGCATGCCAGCTGGGGCTTGGTGCTGAAGTTGAGCTCTACGCACTCTGCGCAGATACCCTCCAGCAGTGCCTCAAGGTCGGCACCATCAATCAGGCGGCCGCGGCAGCAGAAACTGAGTGAGTCAACACCCTTGTTAAGGATATCGAGAGCCTTGGCGTTGGCCTCCTTGATGTCCTTAGTGCTGATACCCTGGCGTACAAACCATGTGTTGCAGGCCTTGGTGCCGCGCTTGTAGGGAAATTCTCCGGGTTTGGTCTCTGTGTCAAGGCCCTCCAGGTTCTCCTGACGGTAGAACGGCTGAACCTTGAATCCCTCGTTGGTTCTCCAGACGAGTTTCTTCTCAAAATCCGCACCTTTAAGATCCTCTGTGATCTTGGCCATCCACTCTTCGGTGGACACGGGCGGGAACTCTGAGAAGAGTTTTTCTTTGTTGTTTGACATAAAATATAACTTGTTTGATAGGATAATTCTATAGTCCCAAGGTCTTGCCTTGCGCAAAAACCGTGCAAAGGTAATCAATTAGGTTGAGTAAACCTACTTAAATCTTTCGTATTTATATTAATTGAATAACTATAAATTTTTAAGGTTTTATAATAGGCCTCCGGTTACAATCATTCATAAATGTAAGTATCTTTGCACCCGAAAAATTCAATAGGTCGCTTGGCGTTCCTTAAAATATTGAAAACTAATGGATTGGATAAAATCTCTTCTTTTTGACACTGAATCAATAGCCCATCTGCTTCTGCTTTATTCATTTGTGATAGCCGTTGGCGTTTTATTGGGAAAACTCAAGTTCCGCGGCATTTCATTAGGCGTGGCTTTCATCTTGTTTACCGGTATCGCGGTAGGACATTTCGGCTTCACCGGCAATCTGAAGACAATCGGTTTTGTCCAGGATTTCGGACTGATACTGTTTGTATACAGCCTGGGACTTCAGGTGGGGCCTTCGTTCTTCACATCCTTCCGAAAGGGTGGAATGCGGATGAACCGTCTGGCGGTCTATATGGTCCTGCTCAATATAGCCGTTGCAATAGGTGTCTATTTCCTTATGTTTGACCGCACGGATCCGGACAGTTTTCCAATGCTTGTGGGTGTGCTAAGCGGAGCGGTTACGAACACTCCGGGACTTGGCGCAGCCGAAGAAGCGCTCAGACAGACAGGCAATGCCGGAGTTGAGATAGCATCCGGATATGCTTGTGCTTATCCGTTGGCAGTGCTGGGCGTCATTATGGTACCTATGATAGTAAAGTTGATTTGCCGTATAAGGGATGATGAGGAAAACGGGCAGCTGGCCAGCCAGGAGATAGCTGATACAAGTCAGAAACCCAAGCGCCAGTATATTGTAATGCAGAATGAGCGTCTGGACGGCAAAACGATAATAGAGTTGCGCCGACTGATAAACAGAGAGTTCATCTGTTCACGCCTGATGCATCAGGGGCAGGTTATAACACCTCACAGAGAAACCGTAGTAAATCTGGGCGACCAGCTTTGCGTAGTGAGTTCCGAGGATGATGCCGATGCCATAAGCACTCTGCTGGGTTCACTTGTGGAGGTGGAATGGGATAACGTTAAGGGCTCAGAACCATTGGTTTCACGCCGTATCGTGGTTACAAAGGAGAAACTGAACGGCAAGACTCTGGGTGAACTGCATCTTGGTAGCATTTATGATGTCACAATAACAAGAGTAGTCCGCTCGGGTACAGAACTGTTCGCGTCGGCAAGTCTTATCCTGCAGGTAGGTGACCGTCTGACTGTGGTAGGCAAAGAGAGCAGCGTAGCCGCTGTCGCACAGCGTGTCGGCAATGAGTTGAAACGTCTGGATGTTCCCAATATAGCAACCATATTCATCGGCATAATGGTGGGCGTGCTGTTCGGCAGCATTCCTTTCTCGATACCGGGCATACCGACGCCAATGAAACTGGGTCTTGCCGGAGGTCCGCTCATTGTGGCAATTCTTATAAGCCGTTTCGGTTACAAACTTGGATTGGTCACCTATACCAAAGCCAGTGCCAACATGATGCTGCGTGAGGTGGGAATAGCCCTGTTCCTGGCAAGTGTCGGCATCAAGTCGGGCGCCAGTTTCATTGAGACGGTCACATCAGGAGACGGACTGATTTATATGATCGGAGGACTTCTTATTACCGTCATACCCGTGTTCATAGTGGCTCTCATAGCACGTAAGCGCTACAAAATGAACTACTACAGTATCCTGGGACTTGTGGCAGGCGCCAGTACCAATCCCCCGGCTCTGGCTTTCGCCAACAGCCAGACGGAGCATGACGCTCCGGCAGTGGCTTACTCTACGGTTTATCCGTTGACTATGTTCCTTAGGATTCTTACGGCTCAGCTTATGGTGCTGATAGGGTGCTCGCTTATTTAGGGTCAGACCCCTTTGCGTCGTATTAGACGCAGTACGTTTATTAGATTTAGTAACGACGCAAAGGGGTCAGACCCTGTGCGTTATTCGGGGTTTTTTACCAATTTTGTTTGAGGATGTAGGGGATGCCCGAGGCGGTGATTCCGGCACCGCTTATGGTGTAGCGAGTGGAGAAACTGTTGTTGTAGAATTCAACACGGGCGTTGCCTTCATTGTCGGTAATGACATTGGCATTCCAATATAGTGTGCGGCGCGGGTCTATCTCACCGGGAACACCACCTTCAGGATACTGCGGCGAATAGTACTCCACCGGCTTGGAGAAACCGTCTATGTTGGTGGTCCTGCGGCCAAGATTACGTATGTCATTGTATGAGAGCAGTTCCCTGTCATTCTTGATTTGAATATCAACAAGATAGAACCTCTGGGAACTTGTATCTACCCACCAGAACCAATCCATGTCAATGTGCTTGCGGTAATACTCTTTCAGCATCGGAGTGAATTCAACAAAATCTTTGGGAAACATCGGCTTGTCATAAACAATAATGCTTTTGACATCTATCATGTCAATACCGGACGGATTATCAAACGGCTTCTTGTCAAGTACCTTTTCCAGATTGTGGACATAGTAGTATGGAGGATAATCCTCAAATCTTATCCCCTTTTCAAGGAAATAACCATGGACATCGGTAGTATACTCTCCCATATCCAGTTCCATTTCGGCATCCTTCTCTACATCCCATGAAGTGAATGTGTCATAATCAACGAACTGCCGTTTTTCGGTAATATCCACATCTTCAAGCACGATACCCAGGTCCTCGCGTATTACCAGCGGCAATCCGTCATCTTCCTGGCTCTGGACCGTCTTGTCTGATGAGCGCCTGTTGCGGGTCAGGTCTGTCTCCTGTTTAAGGAATGGCTTGGGCTCAGGTTTGTCTGAACGCTCAAATTTTATGCGGGTGCTCTTCTCAAACTTGGATTTGCCTTTCTTATTCTTTGACATAAGGTTGACTGTCATCTTGGCCTTTCCGTAAAAGTCACTCAGGTCAAAACCGAAATAACCGGTAGTGTCTGTGTGGTATTGGAATGTCTCGAACAGTTTCTTGTCATCATTCGGCATAACCGATGCAAATACATCAATGTCCGGAACCGGTTCGCGGCGGGTGTATGAAAGAACCCAACCGTTCATGGTCAGGCTGTCTTCAATCCTGTGCTTTTCGGCAAAGAATTTCTGACCGGTCATGTATTGCCATTCGTAACGTTCCCATCCCTGTACCAGCGTAAGCAGGTTAAGGGCTTCAATATGTAAGGTGTCGTTACTTTCAAGATACCAGGCCGGATCATGGATATAACCGCGCAGGTCTGATGAGAGAAGCAGGTTGGTCTGCAGGTTTTCAGTCAGTCCGCTCCCGTAGTCTGCGATGTCCCTGACTGAAAGGCAGAACCTGTCCCGCAGAGGTTTTCCGTTCCTGTCTGTCAGTTTCAGGTTGATGATCTCCCTGCTGAACGGCTGGCGTGACAGACTGTCGGCGCTGAAGGTTATTGTGGGACTGTGGAACCTTTCATTGTTGTGATACAGGCTGCGTGATGAAAGTATCTTTCCTTTTTTGTCATACAAAGTCATGCGGCAGACACCTATCGGCCAGTTGGAACAGTCTATCACAAGTTGGTTTCCGATGTCGTTAATCTCCTCAAAGTGAATAACTTCACCGCGACATGTCACCGCCAGTGCAATCTGTTCGGCATTGTGGTCAGGGGTCCGGGAGATGCTGACGTACAGGAGAGAATCAGAATATGGATCGGTTATCATCGCATAGCCGCTCTTAAGGGCTTTGGGCAGACTGAACCGGGAACTCTGTCCGTCCTTTGTTATGAACTGTACGCTTTGGGTTCCGTCGGGAATGATCCGGAATGAACCCATTCCGTCATGAAGCGTATATGTGGTATCCGATCTCCCGTTGTACACCAAGGTGCCTTCCAAGTCAAGTCCGTCCCTGCCGGTAGCCTTGAAAGCCACATTGCATTCCAATCCGGCAATGAGGTCACCGCCTTCAGGGTAGAAAGCCAGATTGATCCTGCGTTCTTTCTCATCGGAGTCATCCCTGACAACAGGAATCCTGGGGTTGTTTTCACTGAGTTCCACGTGTGAGTATTCAAATACACCCTCCTGTTTAGGCTTGGTGTAGATGGGAATCACGCGCGAGAATATGGCTTCCTCGCTGAAATCAAGCATATTCTGGGTGTAGGCTCTGATCTCATAGAAACCGCTGGGGTATTCCAGGATTCCCCGCTTTTCACGGGCCTGGGCGGTTGCGGCATCCCACAGCATTATCGCTCCGTCACACTGGCCTGCTACAACCTTGAGTTTCTGCTGCAGTATCAGTTGTCCGGTCGGTGCCAGGAAATCTACATAAAGAACCTTGCTGGGGGCGCGTTTAAGCGTGGTGGCGTGGGTTACGAAAGCCTTGAACCATATTATCTCGCCCTGGAAATATGCGGTGTTGTCAAACTCAAGATATACTTTTTCCTGCGGGAATAGGTTGTTGAACTGGTGAATGTTGCCCGAAAAACGCATCAATTGCCGGCTGGGGTCTTCTGGAATATCCTGCTGATTCTGTGCTGAGAGTACCGCACAGAACAATATGGAGGCTGCAAAGATTCTTATTATGCGTATCATGGGTATAAAAGTAAGTATTTTATTTTAAAAGGTATGCCCCTGCAAACAAAAAAAACGGAAACTGCCAAGTATGGAGTTTCCGTTAAAGTGCTGTAATGGTGCGCAATCAGAATCCGAAGCCCTGAGGTGCGGCACCACCCTGGCCACCCTGAGGACGACCGCCCTGGGGACGACCGCCACCCTGACCGCCCTGAGGACGCTGACCACCGCCGAAGCCCTGGCCGCCGCCGAAGCCACCCTGACCCTGACGCTGACGACGCTGCTCCTGCAACTCGTCATATTTCTTCTTCTGGTCATCATTCAGGAAAGATTTGATCTTCTTCTCCTGAGCCTCACGCTGCTTCTGCATCTGCTCTCTCAGAGCCTCCATATCCTGCTGTGAGGGCTGACCGCCACCATTCTGCATCTGCTCACGACGTGCTGCCTGCTCCTTGCTGCTGGCAAGATAGTAGTTGTAGATTGAATCATACTGAACCTTGGTGAGCTCAAGCTGCTCCTGTAGACGGTCTGCCTGACGCTTGGCCATATCTTCAGGATTCATACTCATACCCTGGCCGCCGCCGAAGCCGCCGCCAAATCCCTGTGCAAAGCTCATTGTTGAAATAAACAGAGCTGCTACTGCGAATAAAATCTTCTTCATTTTGATTTGTTATTTAGGTTAGACATTTTTTCTGTCCGCTACAATAAGATATAAGGAAATGCCAAAAGTTTAATCATACCGTCAAAATAGTTAAGAGTTTTTGGCATATCGGTAAAGAAAGGGTCGGCGGAAAAGACTTATCTTTGCAATGAAAACAGAATAATTGATGGCAGAACTGAAAACACCCCAGGAACTGGGTACTGAAAGAATAGGAAAGCTTCTTATTAGGTATGCTGTGCCGGCTATGATTGCGATGCTGGCATCCTCACTGTACAATATTGTGGACCGCGCATTCATAGGACACGGCGTTGGACCCATGGCTCTGTCGGGTCTTGCGGTCACGTTCCCTCTGATGAACCTGTCGGCTGCATTAGGGTCAATGGTCGGTGTGGGCTCGGGTACCATGATATCACTTAAACTGGGACAGAAGGACCATGAGAGCGCCCAGATGCTGTTGGGAAACTCAGTTACCCTGAACATCCTTATAGGAGTCCTGTTCGGAGCATTGTCGCTGATATTCATCAATCCCATCCTTACGCTGTTCGGTGCAACCGAGGTAACCATCGGTTATGCCCGTGAGTATATGGTCATTATACTGGCAGGCAATGCTTTCACCCACCTTTATCTGGGTATCAACTGTATACTCAGGGCCGCTGGTCATCCCAACAAGGCCATGATCGCCACCATAGGTACCGTCCTGCTGAACACTTTTCTGGACTATCTGTTTATTATGGTGTTCCATTGGGGAATTAAAGGTGCAGCCATAGCCACGGTCATATCCCAGGTACTGGCATTCGCATGGCAGTGCTATCAGTTGTCTGACAAGAGTGAACTGATTCATCTCAAGCGCGGCACATTCCGTTTGCGCGGGAATCTGGTCAGGAACATGCTTATCATTGGTCTTTCTCCCTGCCTGATGAATGCGGCTGCCTGCTTCGTGGTACTGCTGATAAACCGCGGCCTTCTGAAATACGGCAGTGATGTTGCCATAGGAGCATACAGCATAATCAACAGCATCGGATTCATGGTGGTGATGATGGTCATGGGGTTCAATCAGGCAATGCAGCCTATTGCCGGCTACAATTATGGAGCGCATCAGATGGATAGGGTGCTAAGGGTCCTCTTCCTGACCATGTTCTTTGCCACTTGCGTCACAACACTGGGGTTCCTGATAGGAGAGTTGATGCCGGGTGCCTGCATCAGGATATTCACCAATGACCCGGAACTGACTGAGATTGCCCGCAACGGAATGAAGATCAACTTCATTTTCTTTCCGCTCATTGGCTCCCAGATGGTGATCGGAAATTTTTTCCAAAGTATCGGAATGCCCGGAAAATCCATTCTCATGTCGCTTTCCCGCCAGTTGCTGCTGCTCATTCCGTTCCTTATTATATTGCCTCGTTATTACGGCATCAACGGAATCTGGTATAGCATGCCGGCATCGGACATACTCTCTGTCATTTTGGGATTCTCCCTTATTATACCTCAAGTCAGAAAACTAAAAAAAATGGTTTGATATGGACAAACACTACTGTATCTGCATAGGCCGCAAGTTCTGCAGCGGGGGCCGGAATATTGCGGCTCTGGTTGCGCAGGAATTAGGAATAAAGGTGTATGACAGGGACCTTCTAAGGAAGGCCGCCCAGAACGCCGGTTTCAGCGAGAAGTTCTTTGAAGAGGCCGATGAGGAAAAGACCAGGAAAGGGCTGCGCTCACTCTTTATGAGCCGGTTCAACAGCAGCAACGGTTTCTCCAGCAACTATTTGAGCAACGAATCCATATTCAATATGCAGAGCGACGCCATCCGCAAGATACACGAGACCGAGGATTGCGTTTTCATAGGACGTTGCGCAGATTACGTGCTACGTGAAAGCGACCGGCTGCTGAACGTTTTCATCGCTGCCGACATGGACGACCGCGTGGCCCGCGTATGCCGACATGCAGGTGATGATATGACACCGTCCAAGGCACTCTCTCTGATTGAGGATATAGACCGTAAGCGCTCATCGTACTACAACTATTTTTCGGGCCGGACCTGGGGAGATACGGCGGTTTATGATATATGTCTGAACAGCACTACCCTTGGTTATGACAAGTGTGCCGATATAATAGTATCTTTGGCAAAGGATAAACTGGGAATATGAAACGCATAGGAATCCTGTCCGATACCCACGCCTATTGGGATGACCGTTACGCATCTTTTCTGAAGGGATGTGACGAGATATGGCATGCCGGCGATGTGGGTTCGTATGAGATTCTGGAGAGGCTCTCAGAGATAGCCACCGTACGTGCCGTTTACGGAAACTGTGACGGACAGGACGTGCGCCGTTTCACCACAGAGATTTACCGTTTCAGGGTGGAGGATGCCAACATTATGATAAAGCACATAGGCGGATCGCCCGACCATTATGACCGTTCGGTGCGTGAGCAGTTGCTAACAGAGACTCCCGACCTGCTGGTGTGCGGCCATTCGCATATACTTAAAGTGATGCACGACAAGCAGTTCAATATGCTGTTCATAAATCCCGGGGCGGCCGGCCTGCAGGGATGGCAGAAAGTGCGTACGCTGGTGCGTCTGGAGGTGGAAGGCAGGACATTCCGCAATCTTGAGGTGCTTGAAATCAAAAGGGAAACCGATTCTCCTAATTATTGATACTATGGAAACATTATCATTACTTGAACTCAACGGGCGGGTAAAGAGTACTATCCAGTTTGAGATGCCCGATGCCTACTGGGTGCAGGCCGAGATAAGCAGCATCAGTCCTTCGGGACAGGGACATTGCTATCTGGAGCTTGTCCAGAAGGATGCTACCGGTCGCAGTTTTTTGGCAAAAGCCAAAGCCAATATATGGCGCGGCACATGGCTTAAGTTGAAACCTTATTTTGAGGCCCAGACGGGCGAGACGCTCAAGGTGGGCATGAAGGTCCTGCTTCAGGTAACGGTTACGTTCCATGAGGTATATGGCTATTCGCTTGTGGTGCAGGATATTGATCCCACTTATACCATGGGTGATATGGCTCGTCGCCGCAAAGAGATTCTGGAGCAACTGACCAAGGATGGCGTAATAGGTCTCAACAAGGAACTGGAGATTCCTGATTTGCCCAACAGGATTGCCGTAATCTCATCTGCCACAGCGGCCGGCTGGGGCGATTTCCGGAATCAGTTGGACGGCAACATATACGGTTTCAGGTTCTACGTGAAGCTGTTTCCGGCCCTGATGCAGGGTGATGATGTGGAGCGTAGCGTGATAACAGCCCTGAATGCGGTGGCTGACCGTAGGGATTATTTTGACCTTGTGGTGATAATAAGAGGCGGCGGTGCGGTCAGTGAACTGAGTTGCTTTGACTCCTATAACCTGGCATTCAACATAGCCAATTTCCCGCTGCCCGTGATTACCGGTATCGGACACGAGCGTGACGATACGGTGGCCGATGTGGTGGCACACACCAAGGTAAAGACTCCAACCGCCGCTGCCGAATTCATAATCAACAGGGTGTTTGATACTGCAACCAGGCTGGAGGACCTGACCCGCAGGATGGGCGATGCAGTACAGGACAGGATGAATTCCGAGAATGTGAGAATAGAGAGGCTGTCGCAGAAACTGCCGTCTCTGTTCGCGTTGCTCAAGGCAAGGCAGGAACAGCTTCTGGAGACGGTTTGGATAAGATCGGTCAACGGTGTACGCAATCTGCTCACCGCCCAGACCCATAAACTGGAAATCGTGGACAAAACCCTTTCCGCGGCAGACCCGGCTGTCATACTGAAGCGCGGTTATTCTCTTACCAGGGCCGGCGGACGTGTGGTCAAGTGCGCATCTGACCTCAAAAGGGGAGACAGGCTTACTACGGTGTTTGCTGACGGAAGTGTTGAGAGTGAAATAGTTTGATTACAAACCTAAATACCAACAAAGATGAAATACGAAGAAGCGATGAAACGCCTGGAGGAGATAGTATCCAGGATTGAGGAGAACAAGATGGACATTGACCAGATCAGCGATGCTCTCAAGGAGGCCCGTGAACTGATCAGGTTCTGCAAGGACAAGCTCTATAAGACCGATGAGGAGATAAAGAAGATCCTTGAGGCCGAAGACTGATGTTTTTTTGCATTAAACCATTATATTTGCATTCCAGGAAAGCCAACATACTAACCAAATATATTCATATGAGATTATTCAAGACTGTTTTATGCGCAGTGGCTATTGCTATGGGCGCAAGTGTTCAGGCTCAGGGCCTGAAGGATGCTTACAAGGATTATTTCTCGGTCGGTGTAGCCGTCAACATGAGGAATCTGGGTAATGACAAGCATGTTGCCATAATCAAGAACAACTACAACAGTATCACGGCAGAGAATGATTTCAAGCCCCAGTCTGTCCAGCCTCAGGAGGGCCAGTGGAATTTCAGGAATGCCGATGCTATCGCCGATTTCTGCCGCGAGAACGGTATCAAACTGCGTGGTCACTGTCTTGCTTGGCACAGCCAGGTGGGCCAGTGGATGTTCCAGGGAGCCAACGGAGGCCAGGCCACAAAAGAGGAGCTGTATGCAAGGATGAAGACCCACATCACCACCGTCATGCAGCGCTATAAGGACATAATCTACTGCTGGGATGTTGTGAACGAAGCTGTTTCAGACGGCGGATCGGATCCGCTGCGCAATTCACAGTGGAAACAGATAGCAGGCGGTGACGAGTTCATACGCAAGGCTTTTGAGTTTGCACATGAGGCTGATCCCGATGCGCTTCTGTTCTACAATGACTACAATGCCGCAGTTCCTGCCAAGCGCGACAAGATATACAACATGGTCAAGGAGATGAAGGAGGCCGGCGTACCTATCGACGGAATAGGCATGCAGGGACATTTCAACGTTTACGAGCCTTCACTGGAGGATATTGAAGCCGCTATCGAGAAGTATTCGGAGATTGTTGACCATATCCAGTTTACTGAGCTGGACATCCGTCTGAACCGTGAGATGGGTGGTCAGCTCAACATGAACCGCCAGGGCGAGGAACTCACTCCCGAAAGGAAGAAGATGTTTGAGGACAAATACACCGGTTTCTTTGAGATACTTCGCCGTCATGCCGATGTCATTGACGTAGTCACTTTCTGGAACGTGACCGATGCCGATTCATGGGTAGGCGTATCCAACTATCCGCTTTTGTTTGACCGTGACGCCAATCCCAAGGACGTCTATTACAAGATTGTAAACTTTACTCCTACACAGAAGGAGAAGGATGCTGCCGCCAAGTCCGTAAAGAAGGCCGCCAACAAGGCTGCCGATGAAAAGGCTGCACTTGCCAAGAAGAATTACAGGAAATAAAAGGGCTGTATATTCAGTTTATTGCGGGAAGGTGACGTGCCTTCCCGCTTTTTTTGTGCAAATGAAGTGTGAAAATATTTTTTTATTGTTAAGTTTGCATTTCAGTTATGTAAAACATTAACCATAAAGAAACAAATATGAAGAAAATTATCCTTTCACTCATGGCACTTGCTACAGTGTCAGCGTATGCACAGTTCGGACGTGGCGGCGGTAATCCCACAGTTCCTTCAGTAACAGAGAACGTGACCGAGGACTTCAAGCCCGCAATGAACAACCAGTCAAACCATCAGTATCCTATGGTAAACTCACAGCGCATGGTCCGCGCCCAGATTTCGGCCCCCAACGCTACATCCGTAGGACTTGACATTGACGGTAAGATCTATTCAATGACCAAGAATGAGAATGGTGTATGGACCGGTACTTCGGCTCCTCAGGATCCCGGTTTCCACTACTATCAGCTGAACATTGACGGCGCCAGCGTGCCCGATCCGGGAAGCCTCTACTACTATGGCGCAAGCCGTTGGGGCAGCGGAATAGAGGTTCCGTCCGATGACCAGGATTTCTGGCAGGTCAAGAATGTGCCGCAGGGCAGCATGAACGAGGTTTATTACTGGTCAACAGTAACCGAGAAGATGCGTCACTGCTACATCTATTTCCCCAATGAGTACTACACCAACACAACCAAGAAGTTCCCCGTTCTGTATCTGATGCACGGTATGGGTGAGAACGAGCACGGTTGGGCAGAGCAGGGCCACACCGCTCAGATCATGGATAACCTGATTGCCCAGAAGAAGGCTGTTCCGTTCATCATCGTTATTGATTGCCTCGATGCACAGCCTGCAGGCCAGCAGGGCGGCGGCATGGGCGGATTCGGCGGATTCGGCGGATTCGGCGGATTCGGCGGTCAGCGCCCCGGCGGTCCCTCAGCTGATGCTCAGGCTCAGGGCCAGGCTCCTCAGGGCCAGCGTCGTGGCGGATTCGGCGGCGGTTTCATGATGGGTGGCGCATTCGGCGATGTACTCATCAAGGATATCATCCCCATGGTTGAGAAGAACTACCGTGTAATTGCCGATCCTCAGCACCGTGCCATGGCCGGTCTGTCAATGGGCGGTATGACCACTCACTCAGTAACCTTGGCCAATCCTACCACATTCGCATACGTAGGTATGTTCAGCGGCGGTACATTCAATGTATCTGAACTTGAGGACAACGCTGATTTCAAGAAGACCAACAAGGCTCTGTTCATGAGCTGCGGCGGTAAGGAGAACATGGGTGTCATGGAGGCTGCCGAGAACCTTAAGAAGATCGGCATCAACGCTACCGGTTACATTTCCGAGGGTACTGCTCACGAGTGGCACACATGGCGTCGCAGCCTGTATCAGTTTGTACAGCTCTGCTTCAAATGATCAACAAACCTATTTTAACAATCTTATAAAATGAGAAAGTTTTCAGTTGTTTTAAGTGCTGCTTTGTTGACGGCAGGTCTCTGCGCAGCACAGGAGATTAAAGAAGACTTTAAGCCTTCAACCAAGAACCAGCCCCAGCAGGAGTATCCTCAGGTTAACTCTCAGGGCTATGCACGTTTCCGTATTGTTGCTCCCGATGCAAAGTCCGTATCTGTAGGTCTTGGCCTGGGTGGCACTCATGGCGGTACTGATCTTGTCAAGGATGCAAACGGTGTTTGGACCGGTACTACATCGGCTCCTCTGGATGAGGGCTTCCACTACTATCATCTGACTATTGACGGCGGTACATTCAACGATCCCGGTACCAACAACTACTACGGCTCAACCCGTTGGGAGAGCGGTATAGAGATTCCTGCTCACGATGCGGATTTCTATGCAGAGCGCGACGTTCCGCACGGCTTCGTACAGCAGGTGCTTTTCTGGTCAGAGAGCACCAATATGCTTAAGCGTGCATTTGTTTACACACCTCCTACATATCATTCAGACAAGGCAAACGTACGTTACCCGGTTCTTTACCTGCAGCACGGCTGGGGTGAGGATGAGACCGCTTGGATGACCCAGGGTCATGCAAACCTCATCATGGATAACCTGATTGCCGACGGCAAGATTAGACCTTTCATCATCGTTTGCACCTACGGTATGACCAACGAGGGATTCCGTCCCGGTGGCTTTGGCGGCGGTATGCGTCGTCCCGCAGGTGGCGCAGCTCCTGCCGGTGGACGTCCCGCAGGCGGTCCTGCTGCTGAGCCTCAGGCTCCTCAGGGTCAGCGTCCTCAGGGTCAGCGTCCCGCAGGTGGAGGTTTCGGCGGATTCGGCAGCAATGCCGGATTTGAGAAAGTCCTCTGCGATGAGCTTGTTCCGTACATAGACGCTCACTTCCGCACTATCCCCAACATGGAGAACCGTGCTATGGCCGGTCTGTCAATGGGTGGTATGGAGACTCACTCAATCACTCTTGCACGTCCCGAGATGTTCGGTTACTACGGTCTGCTCTCAGGCGGTCAGTATAACCCGCAGGAGATTGGTGACTCTGTAAAGGTTAAGAAGATATTCATGAGCTGCGGCAGCAAGGAACAGCCCACAGCCATCAATAATGCCACCGCCGCAATGAAGGAGGCCGGTTTTGATGTAATGGGTTACGTTTCAGAGGGTACCGCTCACGAGTTCCTGACTTGGAGACGTTCACTCTATCAGATGGCTCAGTTCTTCTGGGGCATCGACACTCCCGCTCCTCAGTATAAGTCATCATCATCATCGAATTCATGGATTTTCATCCTGTGCGGTGCTCTGGTGGGCTTCTGCCTTGGTTTTATACTCAAGAAGCGTAAGTAATCAGTTTATTCTGAGACTCGAACATTTTAATAACAACCGGTTCAGCATCTGAGCCGGTTGTTTTTTGTTCAATTTACTCCGTACAGATATGTGTTTTTTAACTATTTGTTGTAACTTAGCACTCCAAATTGTGTTTTGACGATTATTATTATCAATTATAAACCTAATTTTATCCAAAGTTCACTATGAACAAAAATTTCAAAACTATTCTGGCAGTCGGTTTGACTGCCGTTCTGGTTGCTTGCGGCTCGAACAAGAAAGTAGTTGAGCAGCAGCCTGCCGAAGGATCTGAAGCAGAACCGCAGGTTGCCCGCGAGTCAATCGATCCTCAGCGTAGAGCCAACAGAAATGTTGCATTTGATCAGTATTTCAATGAGATCAAGCCTGATGCAGCTCCTGCCAAGCCGGATGACAAGGGCTTTATCCGCAGATGGACAATCATCGAGCCCATCAACAAGCCCAACAGCGGTAATACCGTATTTACAGACAGCTATATTCTGGCTGAGTTGACCAAAGAGTATTTCCCCGGTCAGTTCACTGCCGATATCAACGCCCTGCCCAAGGCAGGTGATAAGGTTATCGTAGAGTCAGAGGCTCCCCGTGCAGGTGGCCGTGGCGGCTTTGGAGGCGGCAGACCTGCTGCCGGCGCACAGGCAGCTCCCGCTGCTCCTGCAACAATGAAGGATACCCTTGAATGGCATTCAGTTGATAGCAAGCTGTTCAATATCAAGCTTATCCGTTTTGCCCAGGGTACATCAAACGGTCAGAAACGTTATGGCCTTATATTCAATGCATTTACTGTAATCAACTGCGATCAGGACATACCTAACGTACGTCTTGCAGCCGGTTCAAACGCATCTTCAATCTGGTGGGTTAACGGAGAGCAGGTTCTCAAGCTCCAGGCTGACCGCCGTATGGTTGTCGATGACGGTATGTCAAAGCGTATCACCCTCAAGAAGGGTAAGAACATCATACGAGGTGCTGTCATCAACGGTCCGGGTATGAGTGATATGTGCGTCCGTTTCTACAATGAAGATGGCACAATTCTTAAGAACTACACCATCACCAACAAATAAAAAAGGATCAGAATATGAAAAAGATATTTCAGATGGGCTTGGTAGCCCTTGTTTCAGTTTCAATGTCTGAGGCTGTAATGGCTCAGATCGGTGCTCCGTTCATCCATGATCCTGCTACAATTGCAGAGTGCAATGGAAAGTATTACACTTGGGGAACAGGCGGTTCAGGCCTCGTCTCTGAAGACGGTTGGGTATGGACCAGCGGTGAACGTATCCCTAACGTAGGTGCAGCTCCCGATATGCTTAAGATAGGTGACCGTTACCTTCTTGCCTATTCAACCACCGGCGGTGGACTGGGAGGCGGTCACGGAGGTACAATCGTTACCTGCTGGGGCAAGACTCTTGATCCCACATCTCCCGATTACGGTTTCCCTGCAGCTGCAGAGCGCACTACCGTAGCTCATTCAGAGAATGATGAGGACTGCGATGCTATTGACGCAGGTCTTATACTTACTCCCGAAGGCCGTCTTTTCGTTACATTCGGCACATATTTCGGATTCATCCGTATGTGTGAGCTTGATCCTCAGACCGGCGCACGTCTTGAAAGCTTTGGCGAGGATATAAACATCGCCGTTGACTGCGAGGCAACCACAATGATTTATCACGATGGTTACTACTATCTGCTGGGTACTCACGGTACCTGCTGCGATGGTGTGAACTCAACTTATAACATCGTCTGCGGCCGTTCAAAGAGCCCAACAGGCCCGTTCATCGATAACGTAGGCCGTGACATGGTTGAGGGTGGCGGTAAGATGGTTCTAGGTTGCCGCGACGGTTATACCGGCGCAGGTCACTTTGGCCGCACAATCATTGAGGAAGGCGTTGAGAAGATGTCATTCCACTGGGAGGCTGACTACTATCAGAGTGGTCGCAGCACCCTGGCTATCCTGCCTATCGTATGGCGTAACGGCTGGCCCGAGGCTGGTTACAACGTAAAGCCCGGTGTTTATGAGATCGAGTCAGAGCGCAGAGGTTATGCTCTTGAGATTGCTACCGAGTACGTTCGTCTGGGTGGTGGCCGCGGAATGTTCGGCGGTGGCGGCAATCAGCCCAACACCGTTGTTGCTTTCCAGAAGCTTGAGGATGTAATAGGTGGCTGGCCCACCGGCAACATTGATGTTCGCGTCATTGACTATCAGTTCCGTCCCAACCAGAAGTGGGAGCTTGTTCCTGTAGAGGAGGGTACTCTTGGAACTCCGTACTACAAGATTCTCATTGCCGGTACCAACCGTGCACTGGCAGCTGTTGCAGGCAAGGAGCTTACCACTGTTCCTGAGTTCACAGGTGCAGCAGAGCAGCTCTGGAGCATAGACCAGCTTACAGACGGTACATATCGTATCTGCCCCAAGGCCGTTCCCGGCACCGATGAGAAGGTTTGCCTTATCTCTGTAGGTGACTCCAACGCTTCACTCGGCAAGTTTGATTTCAACGATGTAAACTGCAAGTGGAACTTCCGTCAGTATTGATCTGACAGACTCTTGATATAAAAAGGGGCCTTCGGGCCTCTTTTTTTGTTTACGTGATTGTGAGTGTCTGAAAAAAACACTAACATTGCAGCGTATACTGTTTTGTATGCATCTAATAACCAATTCAAATCTTTTTAACTATGAAACAAAAGACCATGAGGCAGTCTTCAGCCCTGAAGAAGACACGAGTTAATTCACTGGGTTTTATGCTTATTCCTTTGCTGATGGCATCTTGCCATGCCAGGATCCATGAAATACCGGATCCGGATGAGAGGGACAAAGTTCCGGTTACAATCTGTGTAAACAATCTTAGCAGTGCTGATTATGTGCTGACCAGAGCAATGGTGGATGTGGGACAGGTATGCTCAAACCTTAGTATCTGTATCTATCCGTGTGAGGGGGAATCCTTTGACAAAATCCAGATTAACCAGACCCGTGACGATCCGTCTTTCGGGACCGTATCACAGAATCTGACAGTTGGAACTCACAAGATTGTAGTTGTTGCCCATAATGGAGACAAGAATCCTACTATGACCAATCCGGAGTCAATAGCTTTCGGCAGTAACACTCTGCTCAAGACTACTGACACATTCTGCTGGGCAGGTGATATAAATGTCACTCAACAGACCGGGACTATTAATGTCTCGCTTGTACGTGCCACAGCTATGTTCAGACTTGACATGACTGATTTGCAGATTCCGGATCAGGTATGTGAACTGCAGTTCGCCTACAAGGGGGGCAGTGCGGCTGTGAATCCGTTTACGCTTGAGGGTACGACCAAGAGTAATCAGAAGGAATCATTTATAGTTACAGACCATTCTTCAAAGGTTTTTGAGGTGTTTACATTTCCGCGTTACGAAGAGAAAAACGGTGTTAGGAACCTGTCTCAGTTGGAGATAACCGTTACCGCTATTGATATCTATGGGAACGCGGTTAAGGAAAGGGTTCTGACAGATGTGCCTGTAACGAGGAACAGGATTACTGAATGTTCGGGCGAGTTTTTTGCTGGCGGTGTCCTGGAGTATACCAATATCGGATTCGGCGGACTGCAGGTTGAGCAAGACTGGGCCGGAACGGATCCATATGTCCTGGGTCAATAGCCAACAGCTATCTGACGGTAATGTGAAGGCAGGTCTGCTTCTTCTCGTATTTTACGTAGCAGCGGGCCTGTCTCTGCATATCATAAGCCACCTGGTAGAGAATCTGACGCATCTTATCCACCGATGCCACTTTACCGACATCGGGTGTGGAGTATGTAAAGTAAGATATGTCAAATGTGGTGCCGTAACAGTGGCAGGAGTTCTCGGTGGAGTTTACGTTGGTCTTGCGTAACTGACGTACTGTCTCTTCGGTGCGCAATACGCTTGTTACGGTAAAGCGGTGCCCACGGTTGTAACCGCGATTGAACAGTGAGTCCTGAAACGCCTTGCCCATATCTTCAAGTAGCTTGGCAGCCTGTGGAACCAGATAGGGAATGGAGTGGGTCAGTTTGTCAATCCTGTAATACCGGTTGGTCTCAATCCTGACAAGGCGGCGGTCATTTTCGGCCTGTTCTTTTGTCAGCGGACCGGTAATGCCGTTCCTGCGTGCTGCTTCCAATTGTGTTTCGTTCAGATCATTGAACAGACGGTCATATTGCCGTACCGGTTCGCGGTGATCGGTATTGTGGTTTATCTCTCCCTCGTCTATGTATTGCTGTATATCGGCCCCTTTCTGTGAAAACGATCCGGAGAGTCTGTATCCGCCTATGAACAGTAGTACTACAATGGCTACCGGAATCAGCATAAATAGCATGAAAACTATGCTGTTGATTGATTCGAGGTGGAAAATACGCTTTATCAGATTACCGTACCAACGCAGGAAAGATGTGAAAGTGGACTCTATCAGAAACCCCCATACCGGCATTATGGTTACAGAAAACTTATATCCTATCAGTACGGAACCGCCGTACCGGTAGAATCCGCCCCATCCTATCAGTACTGCAAAAACGGCAATGTACAGTATCGCTACTGCCCATTTGAGCCAAGCCTGTCCGATCTTACGCCATAAGTAGAACTGTATCGCACCTGTTATGAAACAGAGTGCCCAGATGATTGCAGAGAAAATACCCGGTACTGAGTCATTGTCAGGCAGGAACCATCGGCCTATGGCATCTGTGATGAAGTAGAGAATTGATGAAAGTAATATAAAACGGATTATCCTGACCTTGCCTTCAATGCGGTTGTTGCCGCGGTTGACGCTTAAAGTGTCATCCGCTCTCAGATTGCCATCCTGCAACGGTTTTGTTGATTTGTTGTCCATATAGTGACAAATATACTTTATTTACGCTGTTTCCAATAATAAAGTAGTGTCATTTTTTGTAATTTCGCAACAAGATTAAAAAACACGTTACACTATGAAAGAACTTGACTGGTCCAATCTTTCGTTTGGTTACATGAAGACCAACTGGAACCTTAGAATCTGGTTTAAAGACGGAAAATGGGGTGAGATAGAGGAATCTGACTCCGAGTATGTACCTATGCACATTGCCGCAACCTGCATGCACTACGGCCAGGAGGCCTTTGAGGGCCTTAAGGCTTTCCGCGGTAAGGATGGTAAGGTCCGCATCTTCCGCATGGAGGCAAATGCAGAGCGTATGCAGAGCACCTGCCGCGCAACCATGATGCCGGAACTTCCCACCGAGACATTCTGCAAGATGGTAAAGCGTGTTGTTGAACTCAATAAGGAGTTCATTCCTCCTTATGAGAGCGGTGCTTCACTGTACATCCGTCCGCTACTGGTGGGTACCGGTGCCGAGATAGGCGTCAAGCCGGCCAAGGAGTATCTGTTCCTGATTTTCGTAATGCCTGTAGGCCCTTACTTCAAGGGTGGATTCCAGGCCAATGCATACGCTCTGGTACGTTCATATGACCGTTCGGCTCCTCTGGGTATGGGTAAGTACAAGGTAGGCGGTAACTATGCTGCCAGTCTGTACGCTCACAATATTGCCCATGAGAAGGGTTACGGCAGCGAGTTCTATCTGGATGCCAAGGAGAAGAAATATATCGATGAGTGCGGTGCTGCCAACTTCATAGGCATAAAGGGTAACAGCTATATCACTCCCAAGTCGGAGTCAATACTGCCCTCTATCACCAACAAGAGCCTGCAGCAGCTGGCTAAGGACAACGGCATGACGGTGGAATGCCGTCAGGTACCACTGGAGGAGCTTAATGAGATGAGTGAGGCCGGTGCCTGCGGTACTGCAGCTGTTATATCCCCGATATCACGTATCGATGACATTGAACTTGGCAAGTCATATGTTATAGGTGACGGCAAGCCGGGTCCTGTACTGACAGGCCTGTACCATCAGTTGCGTGCCATTCAGTATGGCGACGCTCCCGATACTCATGGCTGGGTAACCGTTCTGGATATCTGATATGGGTAAGGGTAAACTGGCCAAGTTTGCCGATATGCGGACATATCCGCACGTGTTCGAGCCTCAGGGCTCGTTCCGTGAGAATGTCCCGTTTGAAATGAGGGGCTGCTGGAACAGCTCCTTCTTTCATAATGACGGGCCGATAGTTCTGGAGTTGGGCTGCGGGCACGGGGAGTATACCGTGGGGCTGGCAGGCCTGTTCCCTGAAAAGAATTTCATTGGCGTTGACATTAAGGGTGCCCGTATGTGGACGGGGGCCAAGCAGTCGTTTGAGGCGGGCATGACGAATGTTGCGTTCCTGCGCACGGTGATTGAACTTATTGACAGGTTCTTTTCTCCGGGAGAGGTTAGTGAGATATGGATTACGTTCCCTGATCCTCAGATGAAGAAGGCTACCAAGCGTCTTACATCGACCTGGTTCATGGAGCGCTACCGCAGGATTCTTAAACCCGGCGGCAAGATTCACCTTAAGACTGACAGCAATTTCCTGTACACATACACCTGCGCGATGGTTGACCACAACCAGCTGCCGGTGGAGTTCCGGACTGATGACCTCTATGCCAGCGGCGATGCCGACCATATCCTGTCCATCAAGACTCACTACGAGCAGCAGTGGCTGGAGCGGGGCAAGAGCATCAAGTACATTGTTTTCAATCTTCCGGCCGACGGGGAACTCTCGGAACCCGACATCGAGATTGAACTTGATGACTACCGCAGTTACGGCCGAACCAAAAGAAGCACTCTGCAGGTAGGGAAGTAACACAATAGAAATGTTTTTGGGGTATAGGTATCTGAAACTACGCGCTTCGCGCTATCCCTCCCACCGCTTTGCGGCGGGCCCCTCCCATTCACAGCGACATGGGCGTCGATGGTTTCTGATACCTATACCCCAAAACATTTCTATTGTGTGCTCGCTAGGAAAACTTTACTGCTATTTGGGCGATAATTAGAATGGTTTTCTTGAATTTGGGTTTTTATTGTTGAATGTTTCGGGTGGGTGTAACTTTGCGCCAGATATCTGAAACGACAACAACAAATACATACAATTATGGCAATTTACAACTCTATTACTGAACTTATCGGTAAGACTCCGACAGTCAGTCTTAAGACATTCACGGCTAAACGTGGCATCAAATCCAACATTGTCGCAAAGGTTGAGTTCTTTAATCCGGGGGGATCGGTCAAGGACCGTATAGCATTGGCTATGATTGAGGATGCCGAAAAGAAGGGGATCCTTAAGAAGGGCGGTACTATCATAGAGCCTACATCGGGCAATACAGGTGTTGGTCTGTCACTTGTAGGTGCTGTAAAGGGTTACAAGGTAATCCTGACAATGCCCGATACCATGAGTATCGAGCGTCGCAAACTGGCTGCAGCCTACGGTACTGAGATAGTTCTTACTCCGGGCGCAAACGGTATGAAAGGTGCTATTGCAAAGGCAGAGGAGTTGCGTGACTCTATTCCAGGTGCAGTTATCCTGCAGCAGTTCAACAACCCCAGCAACCCTGAGAAACATTATGCAACTACAGGTCCTGAGCTTATTGCCGATGCCAAGGCTGCCGGAATCAGCATCGATGCTTTTGTGGCAGGAGTAGGTACCGGTGGAACCCTGAGTGGTACAGGCAAGGCTATCAAGGAGGTGTTCCCGAATGCCAAGGTGATTGCTGTGGAGCCGGCTTCATCGGCCGTACTTAGCGGTAATCCCAGCGGTCCGCATAAGATTCAGGGTATAGGCGCAGGATTCGTACCAAACAACTATGACAGCAGTGTTGTTGATGAGATCCTACCCGTACAGAACGAGGATGCATTTGAGACTGCACGCGCTCTGGCCAAGGAGGAGGGCCTTCTGGTAGGTATATCAAGCGGAGCTGCAGCATACGCCGCAAGCGTAGTGGCATCACGTCCCGAGTTTGCCGGCAAGAACGTATTCGTGCTGCTGCCCGATACGGGTGAACGCTACCTCTCAACTGCACTCTTCTCGGCTGAATAAGCAAAAAAAGCAGTGTTATAAAAAATGGCACGGAAGGAAGTGTTCCTTTTGTGCCATTTTTTGTACATTTACGGCATTATGAAAGGACTCTTGCGAATCATCCTGTTGCTGGTGGCTTTTTCTTCGGCCGTAAAGACATCGGCCCAGAATAATCCTTATGGGATTGACGATGAATGCTATGCGCTGTTCCAGAAGGCTGAGAATCTGGCGGGGGTCGTATCCGACGAGGAGTTCAACCTTGTGAATGACTCGTTGCTGCAGACCGCTTTGGCCAAGGGAGACAACAAGGCAGAGGTGATACATTATGTGGAGCGTCTTAAACATTTAAAGAGCGGTCCGTTCAGTAATGAGGAACGGGTCCTCAAGGCTTTTGAGGAACTTAAGGCAATAGCTCTTTCTTACGGCTACAGGCAGTATTTCTACTACGCTTACGAGTTGGTCCAGAACTTTTATTACAACAATGGAAGGCCCAACACCTCAATTGAGTTGCTGCAGGAGATGCAGGCATACGCCATTGAGCAGAATGATGCGTACGGGATGTGGTACAGCTCCCGATATATGGTTTTGCTGTATACAGCCATGAACGATTACGTAACGGCCAAGAAATATATCCTGGAGTGCATCAGGGTCTATAATGAGACCGATGATCCTACGGTAAGACGCCAGTCAATAACCACTGCATACTGTGAACTGGCCAATACATATCCTGTCTTGAGCGATTCCATGAGGATAAATATAGACAAGGCTTATGAAGTATCAATGAACCATAATGATACTCTACGCTGTATCTTTTATATGGCAGTCATAGCGGCGTTGGATAAGGATGTCAGCAGGTATACTGCATTAAGGGACCGTTGTCTGACCGATGGACAGTTGCACCGGATTTCTGTAACAGCAAAAAAAATGTTCCATTTCATTGATGAGATTATAGAGGGTACAATCAACAACGAGGATTTGGATGATATTGAAGCCCTTTCCAAAATACGTGAGATGAAGTTTGTTGTCAATATAGCCGAACTTTACGGATATGAAAACGCCGCTTTCCGCCTGGAGAAGCGCCTGATGGAACTGATGGAACTTAATTTTGCCAAGTACAACCAGCTTAATATGGCTGAACTCGACGCAAAGATGGGAAACAAGGTGCTGACAGCTGATCTTGCACAGAAATCTCAGCAGTTGGCACATACCACCCTGATTCTTACCATAGTCGTAACGGTAGTGCTGCTTGGCCTTCTGGCATTATCATACAGTCAGGTAATAGGCTTGAGACGCCGCAGGATACGTGACCGGAAGATGATCAATGAACTGACTGCCGCAAACCGCAAGGCTGAGATTGCCAACGCAGCCAAGACCCGTTTTGTGCAGAACATGAGTCATGAGGTGCGCACTCCGCTCAATGCGATTGTGGGTTTCTCTCAGTTGCTGTCACTTCCTGATGATTCGCTTTCACCGGAGGAAAAACAGGAATTCTCAAACCATATCATGAACAATACCAAGATTCTGATAATGCTGCTTGAGGATATCCTGAACACTACCGATATGGATAAAGGCCAGTATAAGATTACATACGATGAGGGTGAAGTCCATTATATGTGCCGTTCGGCTATAACTAGTTCTGAGCACCGGTTGCATCCGGGAGTACGGATGCTATATGAGCCCGAATCGGAAGAGCCGTTTACTTTCAGGACAGATCCGCAGCGTGTCCAGCAGATCCTTATCAATCTGCTGACAAACGCCTGCAAGCATACCTCATCCGGGCAGATAGTACTGGCCAGTTCGCTGACAGCCAAGCCCGGTTATGTGTCGTTCAGTGTCACTGATACCGGTCCTGGTGTCCCGGCTGATCAGGCTGAGGCAATCTTTGACCGTTTTACCAAACTGAACAGTTTTGTTCAGGGTACAGGCCTGGGACTGAGCATCTGCCGTGAAATTGCCTCACTGATGGGTGCCAATGTCTATCTGGACACCACATACACCGCCGGAGGAGCCAGATTCGTGTTTGAGGTTCCTGTAGTTCCACCGGAATGATACCATTGGGGACGGTTCCGTATGGTACCGTTTTATTTCCAACTACAAAAATAACAGCGACTTACAATTAAGCCGCTGTTTCTTATTTAGCAAAACGGTACCAAACGGAACCGTCCCCAATGGTATCATTTGCTTGTGCTTACTGCCTTTGTGGGCGGTTGCTGATGGTTGCGGGCATCGGTGGCTATGGCTACTGCCTGCGCCAGTTCGCGGAAAGCAAGACCCGTCATGGTGTCGGGATCAAGCGCAACGGGAGTTCCGTTGTCGCCACCCTCGCAGATGCTCTGCACGATGGGAATCTGTCCCAGCAGAGGAACTTTCAGCTCTTCGGCCAGACGTTTGCATCCCTCCTTACCGAACAGATAGTACTTGTTCTGCGGCAGTTCAGCCGGAGTAAACCAGGCCATATTTTCAACCAAACCTAATACAGGTACGTTGACCTTCTCGTTGCGGAACATATCTATCCCCTTGCGGGCATCGGCCAGGGCAACCTCCTGCGGGGTGCTTACCACTACGGCGCCGGTTATGCCAAGTGTCTGTACCAGGGTCAGGTGGATATCGCTTGTGCCGGGAGGCATGTCTATGATGAAGTAGTCCAATTCTCCCCAGTCAGCATCGGCTATTAACTGCTTAAGTGCGTTGCTGGCCATTGCGCCACGCCACAGGACAGCCTGCTCGGGGTCAACGAAATATCCTATTGAGAGCAGTTTGATTCCGTACTGCTCAACGGGTATGATAAGGTCGCGGCCGTCCTTGTTCTCAGCGTAGGGGCGAGCGCCTTCGGTGTTGAACATCTTGGGCATGGAGGGACCGAATATATCGGCATCAAGCAGTCCTACCTTGTAGCCGATGCCTGCCAGTGCGACTGCCAGGTTGGCTGCTACTGTGGACTTGCCTACGCCACCCTTGCCGGATGCTACGGCTATGATGTTCTTGACATCGGGCAACAACTCCGGACCCTCCGGGCGGGGTGCCTGGCGGGTCTTAACCTTTACCTCTACCTGAACGTCATCACCGGCCTTGAGCTTTATTGCGGTCTCGGCCGATTTTACTATCGATTTGATGAACGGATCGGTGGGCTTCTCAAAAATGAGAGAGAACGATACAGAGTTTCCGTCTATGCGGATATCGTCCTCAAGCATCTCCATGGAGATGATGTCCTTGCCGGTGCCGGGATAACGGACCGTCTGCAAGGCCTCTTTTATCAGATTGGGATATAATGCCATAGTGGCTGCAAAGTTACATCATACGCTTGATGATTGCAAAGAATTTGTAGGGCATGTAGCGGAAGGGCAGGTCTATCCAGGTAGGCGCTTTTACTATGGAGCGCTGGTGTGTGAACGCGTCAAAACTCAGCTTGCCGTGATAATGACCCATGCCCGAGTTACCTACGCCGCCAAACGGAATGTGGCTGTTGGCTATGTGCATGATGGTGTCGTTTATGCATCCTCCGCCCGATGATGTGCGGTGTATCAGGTCCCAGCCGTCGGCCTCAGAGCCAAAGTAGTAGAATGCCAGAGGCTTTTCCCTGCCTGTAATGAACTCTGCTACCTGATCACTGAAACTGCCGTTTTGGGGGCTGATGGTAATCATGGGGAATATGGGGCCGAAAATCTCATCGGTCATGACGGGGGCATCGGGACTTACGTTGTCCAGCAGGGTGGGCTCTATGAACCGGGTGCTGCTGTCAGTGCGGCCGCCATATACTATGTCGCCGTCCTGGAGGTAACTCTTGACGCGCTCAAAGGCCTTGTCAGTTACCAGGCGTACAAAGTGTCCGGACTCCTTTATCTCTTTGCCGTGCAGGCGTTTAACCTGTGCGGCAAACTGTTTGACAAAGGCCTCCTTTACATCTTCATGGATAAGTATGTAGTCAGGGGCGATGCAGGTCTGGCCAGCGTTGAGGGTCTTGCCCCAGGCTACACGTCGGGCCGCCAGTTTTATGTTGGCGCTCTTGTCAATTATACAGGGACTCTTGCCTCCAAGTTCCAGAACAACAGGAGTGAGATGCTGTGATGCCGCCGCCATTACCTGTCGGCCCAGAGCGGGGCTGCCGGTAAAGAATATCATGTCAAACCGGCTGCTGAACAGCACTTTGTTTACATCACGGTTTCCCTGAACCACTGCAATGTAGTTCTCAGGGAACGCGGTGCGGATCAGTTCCTCAAGTACAGCCGATACGCCTGGCACGTAGGGCGAGGGTTTGAGTACGGCTGTGCATCCTGCTGAGATAGCACCTACCAGCGGGTTGAGCAGCAACTGTACGGGGTAGTTCCATGGTGAAACTATCAGTGCACACCCTAACGGCTCCTTTACTATGAAAGAGCTTGAGGGAAAAAGGGTGAGGGGAGTGCGGACCCGTTTACGGCGTGCCCATCGGCTTACACCTTTAAGGTGCTCGCGTATCTCGGCCTTGACAAGCCCGATCTCTGTCAGGTAGGCCTCCTGAAAGGATTTGTGCAGATCGGTCCAGAGGGCATCGGCCAACGGTTTCTCAAACTCCTGCAGGGCTTGTGCCAGCTTGCGCAACTGATTCTTGCGGAACTCCACATCAAGCGTGGCTCCTGTCTTGAAAAACTCTTTCTGTGAGGCTATTATCGCTTCAATTCTCTCTTGCGGGGTGTTCTCTATTGTCATTTTTTCCTTCCGGTAAAGTGATCCATTGTGTGATAGATTCCAAAGATAGTGCCAAAAACAAAATCAAACAAGCATACGGGCAGCAGAGCCTGCCAGAATCTTATAAAATGGAAACCGAAAGGTATGCCGCGGAAATCCTTGTTCTTTTCAATAGAACGGACAATCTTGCGGGCCGTGTTTTCAGGGTCCAGTATGGGGAAAATGGGCGATGATACGCCGTCAAACATTCCTGTATTGATAAAGTAGGGGGCTACTGTGGTGAATCGTACCTTTGACTTCATCTTGGCCAGTTCTATGCGGACCGAGTCGGACCAGCCTATCACGCTCCACTTGCTGGCGGCATAGACACTCATCTTGGGCATGGAGAGCATGCCTGCGGCCGATGCTATGTTGCACACATGACCTTTGTTGCGTGCTATCATATCGGGCAACATGATGTGTGCCACATTCATGGGTGCCACAGCGTTGATTGCCATCGTGCGCTCTATATCGGGGGTGGTCAGCTTGTCAAAAGTTGCGTTGCTGGTCACTATGCCGGCGCATTGGATCAGTATATCTACCGGACCGCACTCCTTTACGGTGGCGGAGTAGGCCTCCTGGATAGAGGTTTTGTCCGATACATCCACCCTATAGCCGCAGACTGAGCCTTTTGCTGCCAGTTCACTCTTTACGGTTTCTATGTTCTGGGCGTTGATATCCCAGATTATAAGTTTCCTTGCCCCTCTCTCAAGAGCCATGCGGCCCATTATTCTGCCTATGCCCGATGCTCCACCGGTGATAAGCACATTTGCACCATTGAATCTCATAGTTTCATTTCAATAACAGGTGCAAATATACCCTCTCGCGTGTGTGCGGGAGTGCGTGAATGAATAATTGTGGTGAAATATGATGCTGTTGTGGCGAAATAGTACAAAAGGGGACAGTCCCCTTTTGTATCATTTTTGCGTTAGGTAGCTGGCGGCGGCTTCGGCGCAACGCTCTCAGCGCACAAAAGTATCGTTTCCCTGGGCCATGGAAGGCGCCCTGAAGTTGGTGGATTATTACCTTATTTGCGGGATGAAGGCCAGAGAGAATTTCAAGTATGACCCGCTGACGAAACTGAGCATCCTGCAGAAGAGAATCTACAAGAGGATACCGGTAACATTCACCACCGGCGAAGGCGTGGAGATTGCGGTGGCCATGGGTATGGGTGAGAGGACGTTTAAAAGCTGGCTGACGACCGACTTCTTTATACTGACCCAGAGAGGTCACTACGAGAGGAGATACAAATAAGAAAGATGAAAAACGTTGCACAAGTTGCACAACTTGCACAAACTTGCACAAAAACGCGTGAGCGCACACTGTGCATAAAAACCTCTAATATGCTGATAATCGATATTCTACAACAAACAGTCCATTAGGTTTGTGCAGCTTGTGCAACTTGTGCAACACTTTTAAAGTTTGTGCAAAGTTTGTGCAGCTTGTGCAAGGGAGGCGGACTCCCTTGCACTTTTTTATGTCCGGAATACCAGGTAGGTTGCAGTTGGCGGATGCGGGATTGATGGGGGTTGCTTGGTTGGTTGATACCGGCACAAAATCATAACACAAAGCCCACCCTACGGATTTAAGGTTGCTGATTATGCGTTATGTGCTGCCGGATATGACTGTTGCTTACTTGGATAACCGTTGGACGATGGCGGATGACAGCTGGCCTGAGTAAGATTGACGGCTGCCGGCAAGCCCACTCCTTCAGTAATGAAAGTGTGTGATTGGGACGGTGTGTCTTGGGGCGATGGCGGGTGTGTGTTTTTTATTTGATATGCTGAGTAGCCGCTAATGATATAAGGTATATTTTATGTAAAACTAGCCTAACAACTATACAGCGAAAGCTAAAGACACCAAAATGAAGGTAAGCATGTATGAACATGAAAGAGCAAAAGTTATAATTTGGATAGAAATATTTTGGATGACTATAAAATATGAGTACATTTACAACCAGCCAGAAGATACAGGCACATAACTGTGTCATGGCATAGAGGCTTCTGTTGAGTATAACAATATCATTGTATTATTATGAGTAAAAAGGCTATCATTCTGTTTCTGACTCTAATCTCTGTGCTCAATTCTTATTCACAGACGTTTGAATATGATGGATTCCTTTTCAACGTATTATCAGAGAAAAAAAAGACAGTCGAAGTAATAAGTAATTCATTGCATACAGGTTCTTTTACTATTCCAGACGTTGTATTATATAATGATAATGAATATAGTGTTATAAGTATTGGAGATTATGCATTCGATAGTAATTATAATATGACATCAATCATTATACCTGAGGGTATTACAACCATTGGGAATTACGCATTTAAAGACTGTAATAATCTAAATTCTATTTCAATTTCTGAAAGTATTACGAGTATTGGTAAGTATGCATTTCAGAATTGTTCGCATCTTTCTTCAATTTATATACCTAAAGGGATTACAAAAATAGGCGATAATGCTTTTTGTAATTGTGGTAGTTTAGGTTCAATTAAGGTTGATTCAAGTAATACGAAATATGATAGTAGAAATAATTGTAATGCTATCATTAATACATCTACTAATACACTGATAAGAGGTGGTGTTCTCACAAGCATTCCCTATGACATTACCAACATCGGTAGTTATGCATTTTCTGGTTGTACCAATCTTTCAACCAAAAGGATACCAAATGGAGTTACAAGTATAGGTAGTTATGCATTCTATGGTTGTACATCGCTTTTATCAATAATAATTCCTGATGGAGTTACAACTATTGAGGAAAACACATTTACCAACTGCTCTAGTCTCAAATCAGTAACCATTCCTTATAATATTACTAGTATTGGAGATGGTGCATTTTCTAATTGTAAAGGACTTACATCAATAGTCATTCCTGATGGCGTTACCACAATTGGAATTTCTGCATTTTCACGTTGCACAGGACTTACTTCATTATTGATACCAGAAAGTGTTACTAGCATTAATGCAAGAGCATTCGATGGTTGTACAGGATTATCATCTTTAGAAATAATAGAGATGGCTGAAGGTCAAAAAAGTATAAGTGAAGAAGCGTTCTTGAATTGTACAGGCCTAACTACTGTAAATCTTACCAAAGGAGTTACCTACATAGGAAGCAGAGCTTTCCAAGGATGTACCGGATTGACATCCATAAAAAATACTGATAAAGCATATATTGGAGCATCCGCTTTTAAAGATTGCTGTAACTTAACTACTGCAGATATTAACGCGTGGAAAATAAACGACAATATATTTGAAAATTGTAACAATTTACGAACACTAACAGTAAATGGATCGTTCTCCTATATGAATAATTCTTTTGCTGGTTGTTCATCAATAAACACTTTAATCTGGAATACATACGTAAATCCGAGAATCGTTACCAAATATTGTTATGAAAACCTGGAACATGTTATTTTGGGCAATTCAGTAACTGAAATAGATTCAGATGCTTTTAGAGATTGCAGCAATCTATTATCATGTGTTTTACCAGAGAATTCAATATCAAGAATTGGAAGTTCTGCATTTCGTGATTGTGTTAGCTTGACCTCTTTTTCTATTCCATATAGCGTTAAATCTATAGATTATTACTCTTTTTATAACTGTACCAATATTGAATCATTATTTTGGAATTCGACCGTAAATCCATCTAGAGTAACACAATACTGTAAAGAGAAACTAAAAAGTGTTACTCTCGGTGATTCTGTTTCTATTATTGATAATAGTGCTTTTACAAATTGTTCTGGAATATCAAATATAAAGATCCCTGATAATGTAACTCAAATAAGGTCTAAAGCATTTGAAAATTGTACTGGTTTAAAGAATATTTTTATCCCTAAAGCTGTTTCAAATATTGAAAATACAGCCTTTTTAGGATGCATAAATGTTGATTCTATTTTAGTTGATCCAGATAATACTCTTTATGACAGTAGAGATAATTGTAATGCTATTATCAGTAGCGAAACTAACACATTAATAATAGGATGCAAAAAAACTAATATCCCCGAAAGTGTAACTATCATTGGAGAGTCTGCTTTTTATGGATGTTCAGATTTATTATCTTTATATATACCATATAGTGTGCGATCTGTTTACACTAATGCATTTGAAGGTTGTAATAACATTCAAAACCTTTATTGGAATTCTACAGCATTACCAATTTCAGTTGTAAAATATTGCAGAGATCATCTTTTAAATGTGTATTTGGGCGACTCAATTACTACAATAAGTAACAACACCTTTCAATATTGTTCTAAATTAAAAAAAATAACTCTTCCTGCAGCATTAAAAACCATAGAAAATTATGCATTTGATGGTTGTTCCAGCCTAACTGACATATTATTACCTGAAGGTATTACCAAGATTGGAAATAATGCATTTGCGGGTTGCTCCAGCCTAACCAACATATTACTACCTGAAGGTATTACCGAGATTGGAAATAATGCATTTTATAACTGCGCCAAACTACCTTCTTTGAGCTTACCATCAACAATTACATCTATCGGTACATCTGCTTTTGAGAACTGTAAAGGTGTAACTAGTTTATATGTTAACGGTTCATTATCAAACTTTGGTAGCAATGCTTTTAAGGGCTGCAATAGTATAGATACTCTGTATTGGAACGCTACACAATCACCATCTATCGTAACAGAGAATTGTAAAGAAAGTTTGGAATATCTTGTGATTGGAGATTCTGTTGAGAATATACCTAACGGAGCATTTACAAATTGCAATCAATTAACCAGTGTCACCATTCCTTCAAGTGTCACAAGTATTGGAGGTAATGCTTTTGAGAGTTGTAACAATATATATGAACTTTTATGGAACTCGGATGCTTCATTATTCAATATTACCAAGTATTGTAAAGACAAACTTGAAATTGTTCATATTGGTGAAGATGTAACTAAAATTGGAAATGGTGCCTTTTCTGGATGTGTCAATCTTAAACAATTAAATATCCCTAATGGTATAAAAAGTATTGGAGAGGGTGCATTCGAAGATTGCATCAATTTAGCATCGTTATCTATACCAAATAGTATTCAGGACATTGAATCTAACACCTTTAAAGGTACATCCTTAAAATCCCTGACAATTGGCACAGGAGTAAGATCCATTAATTTACAACAGATAGGGACAAAGCCAGTTAAAACCATTTGGCTTTCTATTGAACCGCCAATGGGTTATGAACAACTCGAGGGATTGATAAATTATGCCACTAATGAGTCATACACTTCATTTAACAATACGCTAGTGTATCCCTACCTCAATTCAATATTTGAACTTAATGGGATAAAATATGTTCCATTCAACCCATCTGAGAAGACATATCATATTATTGATTGTTCTTATGATAATGCCGCCAGTTCAATTATTATTGATTCTATACAACCATATAAAAACACTGTTATAATCGTGAATCAATTGAACAAATATGCCTTTTATGGCAATTCATATATTAAAACAATAGATTTGAATAATAGTGGAATAATTGGTGATTATTCTTTTGAAGGATGCTCAAATTTGCTTGATATTAATATCAATGGACGTGTTACAAATATTGGACCGGGTGCATTCAAAGATTGTGGTATGTTAGCTAGTATTACTTTGCCTAACAACTTACAATTGATAGGTGATTCTGTCTTCTACAATTGTTATTCATTAAACAAAATAGCTAACGTCAAAAACATTAGTTCAATAGGTAATTATACATTCTATGGTTGTAAATCTTTGTCTTATATAGATATTCCGAATACTGTTAAATCAATAGGCGATTATGCTTTTTCTAATTGTTCCAGCTTATTATCAATAGAAATACCTATTAGTGTTAAAAGCATAGGCGATTATGCTTTTTCAGGTTGTAGTATGTTAAGCAAAATGATAATAAGTGATTATGATCCTTCTCTAAAAGATGATTCAATTGTATTGGGATCAAATGGAACGTTGCCCTTGTTCGCTGATTGCCCACTTGATTCAATCTATATTGGTAGAAATTTAATCTACCCGACAATTAGTGATAAAGGCATTTCACCTTTCTTTCACAATGCTTCCTTAAAAACAGTTGTAATTACAGGGAATGAAACTGAAATTACGCCATCACAATTCCAATATTGTACGAATTTAAAACGAGTTACCCTGGGTGATCAAGTCACCCTAATAGGAGCTGACGCTTTTAATGGCTGTAATTCCCTTGATTATATTGATCTTGGACCTAATGTAACAAATATAAGTAATAGGGCTTTAGCGGGATGTTATTATGTTACCAAAATTGTTTGTAAATCAACCAATCCGCCAATATGTGGTTCTAACTCTCTTGATGGAATTAATAGAATGAATTGTACTCTTTACGTACCTAAAGATTTTGCTTATGCATATTCAAAAGCAGATACGTGGAAAGACTTTATCAATATTGAGGATAATATAATATGTAGCTATAAGCTAACATACATGGTTGATGAGATTGAATATAAATCTTTTTATGTTGCATATGGCGATACTCTAAACATTGTAAATGAACCTTCTAAAGAGCATTACACCTTCTCCGGCTGGAGTGAAATACCGGCCAGTATGCCTGCGCATGATGTTACAATTTATGGTTCATTCATAATAAATAGCTATATTCTAACATATAGGGTTGACAGTGCGATTTACAAGGTTGATACCTTAAACTATGAAACCGCAATTATCCCGCTTGCTGAACCCACCAAGGAAGGCTACACCTTCTCTGGATGGAGCGAGATTCCTGAAGCCATGCCTGCTAATGATGTTGAGGTTAATGGTTCTTTCAGCATCAACTCATATATCCTTTCTTACAAGGTTGACAGTGCGATTTACAAGGTTGATACCTTAAACTATGAAACCGCAATTATCCCGCTTGCTGAACCCACCAAGGAAGGTTACACCTTCTCTGGATGGAGCGAAATACCTGCCACCATGCCGGCAAAGAATGTAGAAGTAACAGGCACATTCAGCATCAACTCCTACAAACTGGTTTACAAAGTTGATGGTACAGAGTATAAGATCTTGACTCTGGAGTATGGTTCAACAATCACACCTGAAACCGAACCAACCAAAGAAGGTTACACATTCTCTGGCTGGAGTGAAATTCCCACTTCAATGCCCGCAAACAATGTTGAGGTTACAGGAACTTTCACTTTGAACACTTATGCTTTGAAATATATGGTTGATGGAGTTTTATACCATACAGACAGTATTGCATTCGGCGCAGCGATTACACTGATTGACGAGCCTTCACGTGAAGGAGAGACATTCAGCGGTTGGGTAAATGCACCTGAAACAATGCCTGCACATGATGTTGTTATAAGCGGAACGTTTGGTACAAACAGCTATTCCATCAATTATTATGTTGACGGAACACTGTATCAAACTATGCTGTATCCCTACGGCACCGGAATCACTCCTTTGACCGAGCCCACCAAGGAAGGCTACACCTTCTCTGGATGGAGCGAGATTCCTGAAACCATGCCTGCTAATGATGTTGAGGTTAATGGTTCTTTCAGCATCAACTCATATATCCTTTCTTACAAGGTTGACAGCGTGATTTACATGGTTGATACCTTAGACTATGAAACCGCAATTATCCCGCTTGCTGAACCCACCAAGGAAGGTTACACCTTCTCTGGATGGAGCGAAATACCTGCCACCATGCCGGCAAAGGATTTTGTAATAACAGGTTCATTCACGGTAAACAAATATCTCCTCACTGTTCTGGTTGATGACGAAGTCATATACTCCGATAGTATATCATACGGAACACGCCTAATACAATATCTGGATCTGATTATAAAGAACGGCATAGACCTCACCCAGTGGGAATGGTATAGTCAAATAGACAGTATTACAATGCCTGCTCATGACGTGATTATTCACGCAATACCTGATGCTGTATTACCAATACGCATTGATTCCGAAAATTCTGCAATATATGATTTAACTGGTAAGAAGAATGAAACAGAAGATATCACTATACTGCCAGCTGGAATATACATCAGAAATGGACATAAGTTTATTGTCAAATAATTGATTGTATATTAAGCAGGTGGTAAATATATTGTTTTCTTAGTTCTTACCGAAGGGATTGAGGGATTGGAACTCTCCGGTGGTGCCGTCATATTGACGAAAGGTGGGCGGATTGGTGGAGAGGTCGTAGTAGTCCATGAAGTCTATCGATACGCTGTAATAGGCTAAGTCCTGATGATGCTTGTATAGGCGCTTCAGGATGTCGCTACCATTGTAGATACCTACCTGTATGATGGAATCAACCTTGAAGGAGGCGTTACCGGTTATGCGTACCGATATATTGCTTTTGTAGGCAAGTATCTCGACAGCAGGATTCTGCTGCTGCTCATCATAGACTTTCTTGTGGAGACCGGTAGCGAAGTAGAGCTTGTTATCCCGGATGAGCATAATCTGAAATACACGCACTTTTGGGCGGTCATCATAGCCGATGGTGGCCAGTGCACGTCACGGTTCTTCCATAGGAACTCCAGAATCTTCTGCATAGCGAACTCTCCACTTTTATAGGGTGCTAAGATAGGAAAAAAAGCGGTATTTGGTGGGATTAAAATAGATCTGTGTCGGAACAAAAATTGTAGAATTGTTCACGAAAAATTGAAGGATGTTTAGGATACGAATTATTATGCGGTTCAATTTATCAAATGTATTAGTATATGTTCTAACTTGCAATTTTATGCCTGCAACATAGTTGCATGGCACAGGGAAACGATACTTTTGTGCCCCGGTCACTTATTAGAACTGTCTGCCTCTGGGAATGGGTTGTTCTTTTTTCTCAGTAACTCCAAATACTGTATCTAAGCAGCGTGTAATTGCTATCCTAACATTATCCGCTTCAGTATCCCCTTGGCCTTCTCCTGTTACGGTACATACTATAGCATGTGATGCAGCAGAAGTAAATTGCATGGTTACTTCTGTCGCATACCCCAAATTAAGTTCCCGCTTACCTGTTTCACCATAGCTAATTACAAGTGTTTTATCACTAATCTTCTCATCGATTTCAGCAATGCGGACATATCCTAATTTCATTAGGTACCCGGATATGATATCAATAGGATCTGTAGATGTGGTAGTTGTTGCACCAAACACCCCATAACCATTGCCGGTTACAATTCCAGTGCTACTGTTTTTTGATCCCGTTGGATTAATAAAGAAATATGTATAGTTCTTCAAATCATCACTTGGATTGCGGTTTATCGTGGTGGGCTTTACGCTTCCACACCCAGATAATATGGATGCTATCGCTATTATTAAAATTACCGTTTTATTCTTCATATGTTCTAACGTTGTCCTTCTTCAAATTTGGTACAAACTTACATAAAAGAAATCGTCTATGGCAATTTATGAATCCCAAATTGAGTTTCCCAGTTGCAGAAGCGGAAGCATCGGACCTATAAGAAAGCAAGCGGTTTTTGAACGAATTTGAACGGTGTGGGACGGATTGCCGGGGGATTTACGTTATATCGATTTTTGTGGGATTGTTCGGAATAAATTGGGCGATGTTTAGGGAATGTATGTTTATGCGGTTATCTTTTGCATTTAGATTAGGATATGTTCCAAATTGCATCCATGATGACAATGCTGTTGCAGATGGCGGTTTTGTGTTGTAGTTTTGCGGCCGATTGCTTTATAGGGCAGACCTGTTTAGATAATCCAATAATCCTTTTTCACTGTTTGTTGAAACCTAATTACTATGGACCAGGTTATGGTTAATAGGATGATCAGAGTCCTGTATCTGCTTGCGGACAATCTGAATCATACCGTCGATGAAATTGCTAATAAGGCACAGACCAGCCAGAGGACTGTGTACCTGCTACTGCTTCGGCGCAACGCTCGCCGTCTATGGCGGAGGAGACTATTCCACCGGCGTAACCGGCACCCTCACCGCAGGGGAAGAGGCCTTCAAGGCCGATGTGCTGGAGGGTTTCGTTGTCACGCGGTATGCGTACGGGCGATGATGTGCGGGTCTCGACGGCTATCATTACGGCGTCGTTGGTAAGGAATCCGTGACTGCTTTTGCCGAACTGCAGGAATCCCTGCTTGAGGCGCTCCGTTACGAACTTGGGCATCCAGAAATGGAGCGGGGATGATATGAGGCCGGGCGAGTAGGATGATTTCGGGAGGTCATAGCTGAGGCGGCGGTTTACAAAATCGGCCATTCGCTGGGCAGGGGCAGTCTGACGCATGTTGCCGGCCTGCCAGCAGTCACGTTCCAGTTGCTCCTGGAAACGCATCATTACCAGCGGATCCTTCATGTCAGCGTCTGACTGCGCGATATCCTCTATACGGGTCTCGACCACCATTCCGGAGTTGCTCCAGCGGGAGTTCCGGCCCGATGGTGACATGCCGTTCACCACTATCTGCTGCGGGCCCGATGCTGCCGGCACCACGAATCCGCCGGGGCACATGCAGAAACTGTAGACTCCGCGTCCGTCAACCTGGGTCACGAAACTGTACTCGGCGGTGGGCAGATATTTGCCTCGTCCGGCGCGGTTGTGGTATTGTATGCTGTCTATAAGTTGCGAAGGGTGTTCCAGACGGCATCCTACGGCCAGGGCCTTGGCCTCGATATTGAATTTTTGGGTGGCCATGTAACGGTATACGTCTCGGGCGCTGTGGCCGGTTGCCAGTATCACCGGTCCAATGAATGTGCACTGCTGTCCGGCATGCGTGGCGTTGACGCCTATTACCCTGTTGCCCTGCAGTATGAAGCTGGTCATCAGGGTTTCAAAATGGACCTCACCGCCGCAGTTGATGATGGTGTTTCGGATATTCTCGATAACGCGCGGCAGGCGGTCCGTACCTATGTGGGGGTGGGCATCGGACAATATTGTGGGGCTTGCGCCGTGCTGGCAGAATATATTCAGGATGCGGTCAGTGCTGCCGCGTTTCTTGCTTCGGGTGTAGAGCTTACCGTCGGAGTATGCGCCGGCACCGCCCTCGCCGAAACTGTAGTTGGACTCAGGGTTGACCTTGTGGGTACGGCTGATGGCGGCAATATCGACCTTGCGGTCGTGCACGTTCTTGCCTCGCTCAAGGACAATCGGTCTAAGTCCAAGTTCAATAAGGTGCAGCGCTGCGAACAGACCTCCGGGGCCTGCGCCTACCACTACGACTGCGGGCTTGCCGTCAACTGGACGGTAGTCTATCCGGGTAAACTCGTCCTTGGGCGGCTGCTCATTAATGAAAACCCTCAGGGTGAGGTTTACGAAAATGGTGCGCTGGCGGGCGTCGATGCTTTTCTTGAGCGTGCGGACGGCCGTGATGGTGCGCACATCGATGGCGCACTGACGCGATACCGTCTGCTTGAGTGTCTGCTCATTATACGCAAACTGCGGCTCTACCCTTAACTGTACCTCCTTTATCATATATGCCGCGAATTTACTAAAAAAGCAGTACCTTTATCCGTAGTTAAGACAAGAGTTATGAAAGAGATAATGGATTTCATAAACCGAGCCGTCACCTGGGCAAAAGAGGAAAAATGATACAAAAGGGGACAGTCCCCAATTGTATCATTTTTATCAATTCATAGAAAGTAACTCCTCTATCAGTTTGCGGGACTGGGACAGACGGGGAACTTTGTGCTGACCGCCCAGTTTACCTTTTGATTCCAGCCAGTCATAGAAGAGGCCGGGACGGGCTTTGATTATCTGAAGGGGGTTGATTGAACCGCTTTCCATCATTCTCATGTAATTATAATCGACTTGCTCCACACAATCCTGAAGGACTGATGCAAACTTGCGGATGTTGTCCGGCTCCTTATCAAATTCCACCAGCCACTGATGGAAACTGTTATTATTATATGTTTCACTGTCAGGGGCAACGGTGTATTCCCGGACAATGCAACCTGTTGTCCGGCAGGCTTGTTCAATGGCCAGATCGGCCTGACGGATGCTTAATTTCTCACTGCAGATATTGAGTGTCAGGGCTGTCCGTCCCACAAAAATGAATTTATACGGCTTTTTCCTGACAAATCGGATTACATCACCAATCTCGTAACGCCATAAGCCCGATGAGGTGGTTATTATTATTGCGTAGTCCTCGTCCGTATCCACTTCCCATAAAGGGAGCACCCGTGCATCGGCCCGACCATACTCTTTCATGGGGATGAACTCATAAAAGACCTGATAATCAAGCATGAGCATCATCGACGGGTCATTGCTGTCGGTCTGAACGCCAAAGAACCCCTCGGATGCATTATAGTTCTCAATGCATACAAGACTGCCGGATGGAAACAGTTTCTCTATTATCGGCTTATAAGGAGAAATACTGCAACCACCGTGTGCAAACATCTCCATGTGAGGCCAGAGTTGTTCTGCATTCTGCTTTCCCATCATTTGGACGGTCTTTTGTAACAGTGGCAGATTCCATCCTGGCAAACCGCTGAATGAAACCAGACGTTTTCCTGCTATATAAGGAGATATTGTTTCCTGCCGGTCTTTATAGTCATGGATACGCTCCAACATTCCGGCCGGAGGAATCAGGTGAAGCATTCTGCGGAAGAAACCTGGTATGGCCTTGGACATGATGGAACTGATATCGCCCGCTATAATCCCGGAACCGGGTTTTATAGGCTCACATTCACCGGCCAGCACAAGTGAGTAACCCAGACCGGCATGTGAGTTGGGGTGGGTATCAAGGAATGTGGCTGTGACATCCTTGCCGCCCATCAGGTGACAATGTTTGAGGCCTTGTCTTGATACGGGGATGAATTTGAAGGTATCGGATGTGGTGCCGCTGGATTTAGCAAAAAACGGTATGAGTCCCGGCCAGAGTACATCGGGCTCTCCGTCCATCATCCGAATTACATAAGGCTTGATGGATGAGTATCTGCTTACGGGTACGCGCGCTGCATAATCTGTATAGTCTTGAATGGAATCAAAGCCATACTGTTTACCCCAGCAGGTATCTGAAGCCTGCCTTACGAGCCGCCTCAATGTCTTGCGTTGAATGTTCTCATAATCCGTGGCATAACGTCGTATGGCGCGGACTCTGTAATGCATTACTGCACGTACTATAGATGTAATCAGATCCATCAGTTTCTCAGATATGGAATAAAGGTCTTGGCCGATAAATCATTAAGATAACAGAACATACCGGTCTCGATGACATTCCCGAAAGAGTCATTGACGGCGGTGCCGAATACCCTGAAACTCCGGAACAATCTCAGATATGATTTGAGGATTGGAGGCATATCGAACCCCCTGTCATGCAAGGCACCGGCAAGTGCCTTAAGGTCAGATTCGTAGCTGTCGTATACCAAAACGCTGCCGGCATAATCAGGAATAGGCACAACGTATGGATTATGCGGAACGATCCAGGAATCATGATCGGGACAATGCTTTGAAAAAAAGGCTTCCAGCAACCCCAGTGCCTCGCTGGGATATGAAGGGTAAAAGGTAACCTTTCCAAACAGACTATGTATGTTGTTCTGCTTGCACAACACAGCCAAACCGCAGAACAGCATCTGTAGTGTAAAGATATTGGGGGTTGAAGTGAATGAACGGCTCATCTCCATCATATCGGGCAGTTGCTCACTGATAAATTGCTCCGAAAAACGGAACAGATGAGCCGACGGCATATCGGGCTGCCCGTTTGAATCAAGGCGGCAATCTTTTCCGAACAGGATACGGTATCCGCCCATTACCTCGCAATTCTCACTGTCCCAACAGATAAGTTGACGGAATCCCGATTCAGAGTCCAGATCATATCGGTCCACATCGCAACTCATGCCAGTCCCGCCACCGGCAGTCCGGAAGGCAATCTCACGCAGGCGGCCTATCTCTTTCATCAGGGCTGGAGCTTTATATCCCTCTAACACATATAACTGCATTTTGCCGCGGGAAAGTTCCTGGAGACAGACCTGTCCTTTGATTTCTTCTGCGAGAAGTGATTTGTCTATCTCCTCTATTATTGGCTCCATGTCAATCCTGCTTTAATGAATAGACTTGATCGCGAACATACGAAACCCATTGCGAGTCAGTCTTATCGGGAGTGAATATGGTATATGGGATGGGCTTGCCTATAACCATCTTGTAGCGTTTGCCACGGCTGCGGAATAACTCATCGGGAAGCGTGTACATGGCAAAATTGGTCTTTATTCCCAAACGTTTACACCACTTTGCAATCCTGTAGAACCGCTTGGAGTTCTGCCCCGAAAACCATACCGGGATTATGTCGCGTTGTGTCTCCCTGCTTCTGGTAAGGAAAGTTTTCTTCCATGGAGTATCGGTTATCACGCCGTTTATCTGGCGAGAGCAACTTCCGGCAGGAAAGAAAAGCATCTGTCTGTCACTCCTGAAAGCATCGTTGAGGATTTCACCCAGACTGCGTTCCTGTGCACCGACTTTATTGACAGGAATCAGATAGGCTCCCACCTGTTTGATGGACATCATGAAATCATTGGCCGGAACCGCCACATTCCCATTGTATCTGCGGGCAAGCCAAGCCGTCTCGAAACCGGCGTCAAGCATACCCAGAGGATGGTTGGAAACAAAGGTAAAACGGCCTTGGTCAGGTATGTTCTCCTGCCCGATCACATCTATGCGGACATTAATATATCTGATGAAACCCTCCACGAATTCATGCCCTACATCTCCCTTGCAGAAATATTCATTGAAATCGTCCTGATGAAGTATTCTTCTGATCAGGTATCTGATGGGTCCGGGTATTTTCCTTTCACCGAATTTATTCTTTAGGATAGCATCCACATCAATGGTAACGCTCTTGTTTTCCTGCATCGGTCCTTCTTGTTTAAAAAAACATACAAAGGTAAAAAAAGGGTCTGTCCCCCCAATCATACTTTTTTGTTATCTTCGCGTGGAAAAGAAAAAAGATGAGTAAAAAGATAGAAATACCAGGTTTTTCGTGGTGGGACTGGTTCCTGATACTGGGATTCATGACGGTGAGCGTAGCGGTGAGCGTGCTCAGGGGTGATTTCAATGTGCTGAGTTTCATTGCGGGAACGTGCAGCGTGCTGTGTGTGATCTTTGGCGTTAAGGGCAGCGTGCTGAATTTTCTTTTCGGGTTCCTGGGATCATGCATACAGGGATATATGGCTCTGCGCAGCGGACTTTATGCCAATGCGGTGCTGTTTCTTCTTTATAACGTGCCGATGCAGTTCGTGGGTTGGGCCCAGTGGCGAAAACGTGCGCTTGGCGGCGGCAGCGAAGGCATCAGGACCCGTTGGATGACCTGGCCTCAGAGGGCGCTGCTTATAGTTTTAAGCGCTGCTGCAGTCTGGGGCATAAGCCGATTGCTGCTCAGGACTGACGATCCTCAGCCCGTATCTGACGCACTTGCCATGACCGTGGCCGTAGGCGCGCAGTTCCTGCTGACGTTCGCGTTTATCGAGCAGTGGTTCATGTGGATAGTGGTGAACGGCGCCAATCTGGTGATGTGGGCAATCGCTGCCACACGCGGCGTGCAGTTTGCGCCCATCATGGTGGTTCAGTATGTCTTTTACATGATGAACTCCATCTATGGAATAGTGTGGTGGAGCAAAATGTCCAAAAAAGCGTAAGGTATGGCTTCGATAAAGGATAAGACCGTTTTTGTATGCTCCGAGTGCGGTTTTGACTCGCCCAAGTGGAGCGGCAAGTGCCCGTCGTGCGGCATGTGGAACACCATGAAGGAGATGACCGTAAAGGCTCCCACCGCACAGACCGTGACTGCCGCGGCACGTAAGAGCGCATCGGGTAAGGCCGATGAGAGCCGCCCGCATACCCTGGGCGAGATTGACAGCGCCATGGAGCCCCGCATCGATATGCATGATGAGGAGCTGAACCGCGTACTGGGCGGCGGACTGGTGCAGGGATCGATTGTATTGCTGGGCGGTGAGCCCGGAATAGGCAAATCCACTCTAACCCTGCAGACCGTGATGTGCCTTGAGGACCTCAAGGTGCTGTACGTATCGGGCGAGGAGAGTGCCCGCCAGATAAAGATGCGCGCCCAACGTCTAGCATCGGCCAACGCCACGCACCGCATGGAAGCCAACGCCAATGCCAACGTCAATACCGCCAATTTGTTAGTGCTCTGCGAGACATCGCTCGAAAAGATATATGAACATATAAAAGCCGTAAAGCCACAGCTCGTTGTGATAGACTCCATCCAGACCATAAGCAGCGAGTATGTAGACTCATCGGCAGGAAGCCTGACACAGGTTCGTGAATGCGCCGCATCACTGCTCAAGTTTGCCAAGGAGAGCGGTACTCCGGTGCTGCTTATCGGACATATCACAAAAGACGGATCGATAGCCGGCCCCAAGATTCTGGAGCATATTGTGGACGCGGTGCTGCAGTTTGAAGGAGACCAGCACTACCTGTACCGGATACTACGACCCATCAAGAACAGGTTTGGCAGTACATCCGAACTGGGTATATATGAGATGCGTGAGAATGGACTCAGACAGGTGAATAACCCCAGCGAGCTGCTGCTTACCGACAGTCATCAGGGCATGAGCGGTGTATCGATAGCATGCACGATTGAGGGCGTGCGTCCGTTCCTGATCGAGGTTCAGGCGTTGGCAAGCACCGCCGTTTACGGAACTCCGCAGCGCAGTGCCATCGGATTTGATGTGCGCCGCATGAACATGCTGCTGGCCGTACTTGAGAAACGTGTGGGCTTCAAGCTGGGGCAGAAGGATGTGTTCCTGAACATAGCCGGAGGACTCAAGGTAAGCGATCCGGCAATAGACCTGGCCGTAATCAGTGCCATCCTGTCCAGCAGTCTGGATATTGCCGTAGACCGCACCGTCTGCATGACCGGTGAGGTAGGCCTTTCGGGCGAGATCCGTCCGGTAAGCCGTATTGAGCAGCGTATCGCCGAAGCAGGTAAGTTGGGCTTTGAGCGGATAATAATCCCGTCGGCCAATATGCACGGCCTGAACAATATTAAATCGGGGATTGAAATAGTACCGGTAGGTAAAGTGGAAGAGGCTTTCAAACAACTATTCGGATAAAAAGCAGTGTAATAATGAAAAAAAGACTGTTATTATTGTGGGCGATGCTTGTGGCAATTTCCTCCGGCCTGTTCGCGCAGGGACGGGGCATGAGTAATCCGGAGGCTGTCTTTATAGAAAAAGGAACCAAATCAGCCGGCATACAGTTCGGATGGGGGCATTGGGGGGCCGATGGTGATGAGGGTGCCGATCTGATAGGCCTGATAACCGGCCTGGAAGGTAATGTGAATAACTTTGATATATCCGCATCGGGATCATGGTTCATCAGGGACAATACCTCGGTTGGCGTTGCAATAGGTTATACCGATATGCGTGCAGCCGTTGATTCGGTGAGTTTCCTGGGTAACAATGAGTCTGACCGTCATCTTTTCCGTCAGGCATTGAGCGGCTCCGTTTCCTTGAGGCAGTATCTGCCGTTGTTCAACGGAAAAATCATTGCAATGTTTGCAGAGGGACGTCTGTCAGGGCGTACGGGTTATATCAAGAGCTATAAGATGGCCGATGGCAGGAAGGAGGGTACCTACAGTGATCTGGGCAGAGTGATGTTAGGTGTATATCCCGGGATCAGTGTTTTTGCTACCCAAGATATATCATTCGAGGTATCCCTGCCTTTATTTGAGCTTGGTTGCAATTGGTATGACGGGAGCGGGACGGAATCCGGCAACTCAATCACAAACCATGGCTTTGTGCGTTTCAAGCCGTCTCTGATGTCACTAAAGACCGGAATCGTTTATCATTTCTGATTAAAGTATGAAAATATATTGTCTGTTGTTGCTGATAGCTGCGCTTTATTCCTGCGGAGAGTGGAAGAATGACATTTACATTATTGATGATGCGCAGTCGGAAAACACCTCTGACACGTCTTCTGTCTCACATGAAACCGAGTCCGGACAACTGTACAACATGTCTTTTGACGATTGGAGCAAGGAGGGCAGCGCCTATGTGTGTTATGCTGCCGATGCCAGTCAGGAGAAGCGTACGGTATGGGGTACCCCCAACAAGACGACAGCCGGCCTGGGCAAACCTACATACATGCCGGAGACCGGGTTTGTGGCTGTGAAAGGCCCAGGCAAGAGTGCAGCCATGATTCAGTCCAGACTGATAAATATGGTTCTGACCAAAAAACTTGCAGCCGGAACGTTGTTCACAGGTCAGATGGGCGATATCAACCTTTCTACCATGAATGCATCGCTTAAGTGGGGAATACCGTTCAGCGGACGACCCAAATCCCTTGAGGGTTATGCCTGCTACCGTCCGGTAAAGATAGATGTGACAAAATCTCCATATGAAAGCAAGAAGGGGGATATGGACACCGGACACATCTTCGTGGTCCTGGCCGACTGGGACGGACAGTTCATAGTTGATTCAGGCAAAGGCAAGTTCCTGGATACCGACAACGATCCGGGGATAATCGGATACGGCAGGGTAGCTTTTGACCATTACATGGATGACTATGAGAAGTTTGTCATTGATATTGAATACCGCAATGACAGGACTCCAAAGTATGTGGTCATAGTTGCAGCATCAAGTGTGCTCGGAGATTATTTCACGGGCGGTGACGGATCGGCTCTCTATCTTGACGAGTTCCGTTTCAACTATTGAACAATCCGAATCAACCTTTTCCATGTAAACACATGGGGCATCACCCTGGAATATGATGACTTGTAAGCCCTCCCGTCAAAAAGGGGCCGACTAAAAAGCATTTTTTAGCCGGTCTCTTTTTTTGTTCATATGATTTGTTTCTCATTTTTACTTTGTGGATTTTGGCCGTATGAGTGTCTTTTGATGTCTCAACTTGCCTGAGCTAA